>TARA_B110000902_G_scaffold82381_1_pt1 | contig 13297 bp, 15 predicted proteins | sample TARA_B110000902 | Tara Oceans TARA_B110000902 (sample SAMEA4398009) | marine metagenome | biome: Polar Biome; feature: [SRF] surface water layer (ENVO:00010504); material: water (ENVO:00002006), including particulate matter (ENVO:01000060) such as... | depth 5 m | reverse complement strand
ATGAATCCTTCGTAGTTCCATTCCATAGGTATGAACAAAGAATAGAGACCTGAATTTGTCTGTCCGTTTCTATTTCGCTTTGTAACATCTGAGCTTTCGTATAGTTTTTTAAATTCATTACCACCTTTGTCTAATGCGTTACTAGTAGATCCCATTAAGCACTTACCAATAATCCTACTACCTAGTCTAAGGCAAGTCTTTGTAACTCGCCAGTTGTTTAATATGTTATTAGGTTTATCCCATTTTCCACTCTCGTCGTGTACTAGTAGTCTTAGCTTCTCACCATCATAACTGTTGTCTCCAGTGTTTTTCCAATCTATCGTAGTATCAAGTCCGTCGAGTTCCTCGGGTTTTGCGGTACTAGTAATGTTCCGTCTTGTGAGTTTCGAAGCGGGTACTCTATATGCAAGTTCTGTTTTGGGTCGGTCCATTCCGTCTTGTATCGGTTTAAAAAAGAACGGGTAATTAACTGATATTGGCACAACTTTATCTGTGAACATCTTCTTGGCGTCTGGCCCAGATTTGGACAGTATTCCGAATCGTGCATCTGAACTAATAGTCGCTTGATTAACTGTTTCTCCTGAGGCCATAAATGAGAATCCTGATCGACGATTTTTAAGATAGCACATTCCATATGACCGCTTGTCCGCCTTGCAGGCTTCCCAAAATATGTAGAATAATCTGTTTGACTCCCTAAAGTCTGGGTTACCGACATCAATCTTCGACCATTGAAGGTACATGTAGTGAGTACCAGTAATATAAGTAGCTTTGCCCTTGTTGTAGAACCAAAAGCCTTCTTCTCTTTTCTTAAATTCACTTTCAATATAATCTATGTATTCGTTTTTAAATTCGTTTGGAAGTACTTTCCAGTCAAAAATAGTCTTTACTCTATTAAGTTCCTTAGGATAAGGAGTCACCTCCCATTTGTCACTTTTAAACTTATGAGAGTTATTTGTTGGCGGTAAAGCTATTTTTAAATTCTGTATCTCGTATATATCGCCTATTTTGCCAGTCTTACTTATGACAACGACATCGTGCTCTTTGTTGTATCCGTAGCTCCACTTATTCGTCTTATTTAATCTTTTTATAGTGTTAATGGGTATATGCCCATCTATCACTTTATACAAGTTCTGTTTGTACATTACTTGCTTCTCCTTTCAGCGAAACCTTTAAAAGCAGTTTCTTCTTTTACGGGCCTGTTCTCTAATACAGCTTTCTCATTTTCTATACGTGTGAGTATTTCAAAAGCGTCGAATATAGCTAGCTTCTTAGTGGCTGCAGCATTTTTAAGCCTATCCGCAGATACGTCATCTTCAGTATTAGTGATGATCTTCTCTTGTGCTACCTTAATTAGCTCTTCAACTGCTTTATAGCCAGCTTGGATTATACTCTCTTTCTTCTCCTTCGTATTCATATTTAATTGTAATTACTTTTGTTCTTACTCTATAAACACGCTCACCATCTATAACAAACTCAAACTCACTGTTGGGTATAAACCCTATCTTATCTCCTGCCTCTATCCCTCTGCTCTTTAAAATATCATTAGAGTACTTTACTATGCCAACTAGAGGTTTTTCTTTTTCTAAGGAAAACATATCGTCATTAGCTATAGGTTTTACAAAACAATAATCATCCAACGACTTCCATTCGCCGTCTTGCTTGTATATATACAATTGGTCTTCACCAACGAAGTATTTGTCTTCGCTAAAAAAGCTTCTACTGTTTTGTTCGTTACCTCGTACATCGTGCCATCTTCTAAACACATTGTGATGTATTATAACTTCGTCACCGATCTTTATGTCGGTTTGTTTGTTCTTTGGCAAGCCTACAACAATAGCGTTGTTGCTTACGTTACTGTGAGTAAATATCTCAGTATTTAATATAAGATCTACGTCCCCTACTTTCTTAGTGTTGTCGTATCTTGATCTAACCGGCGATACTATAAAGCTATTCCACCCGTTCATTAATACTGTAAATTATATTCAACTGCAATGGCCATGTTCTTATTGAAATCCTTCCATGGCAAAACCTCATCATCTTTAGTAATATAAATCCTATACTTTTCGTCTTCTTCGAGTATAGAATCTATTACATGTCCTCCGTAGACCTCTTGGCCCACGGAGTAATGCATTGCTTCGTTCTTATAATCTTTACCTATACTAATCTTCCTTATCAGCTCCATCTTCCATTTGCTTGATTGTTCCGTCATGTACATTAATAGTTACTTTGCCGTACTCTTCTTCAAGTGCTCTTTGAAAAACTTCTAAGTCTTTTCTAAACGCTGGTATTGCTGCTATTAAGTCGAATTTTCTAGATTCTGCTTGGCCTAGCTCCATTTGTGCTTGGCTGATATTGTTTACTAGGCTTTGTAGCTTAGTTAATTGTTCGTCTTTGATTTTTAAGTCCATAATAAAATTTAATTTTTGTTTACCTATGTATTATTACGCTATTTTAGCTTTTTTTACTAACATAGCTCTCATACTAAGATGTTTGTTAATCTTCTATAACCATTGTTACAGATGTCGGAGTATTCTCTTCATCTATTTGAGCGGCTAAGCTAGCTTTTAAAGAGGCTACTTCTTCTTCGCCAAGAGCGGCTTGAACCCATCCAGAAACTACTTCATTCGTGAGGTCTTCAAAGCCAACAAAAGAAGCGTCTTCCTCCTCGTTTAAAGATACAGACTCAGTGCCTATGGCAGTCTTAGTCACGTCACCTTCAGAAGCATTTAGCTTCCAGTGTACGTTGTACACTACATTAGTTAAATCGCCTTCTGTTGGTTTTACGTCTACTGTTTTACAGTCCCAATTGTAATTAATCATTTTTTTTAGTTTAATATTTTATGTGTTACCAGTTGTTTTGTACTATGTTAACCCATGCGTAAGTTGATGCACCCGTCTGCATACACATGTCTACATAGCTGTTGTTACCTGAAGTTCTATACCTTATAGTTCCTACCTTAGCAGCAGAAGCGGTTGCTCCGTCATCAGCTAACTGAATACCACCTGCCACGTGAAGCTTAGATGCAGGGCTAGTTGTTCCTACACCTACTTGTCCATCGTCTCCTACTCTTAGTAACTCAGTACTAGAGCTGTTCTTGAGCTGCAAGTTAATGGTTGAAGATGTCGTACCTCTTCCTGTGACCGTAAGCTTAGCTGTTGGTGCTGAACCTCCTATGTTGACTTTGCCCTGGCTATCTGTTCGTATAATGTAGCCTGCTGTTTGTCTAAATAGTAACCCAGTGTAGTTTGCACCACCTACTATTAAACTAGCTGCCGACTTTGTGAGACTGCTATTACCCCCAATATACATGGTTAAGTTGGCAGGGCTAATATAGAAACCACTAGCAAAAGCTGCACCAAACAAGCCTTGCCCATTTACGTGAAGCGGATAAGCAGGACTAGTCGTTCCTACACCTACTTTTCCACGCATTATAGTTTTCACTACACCGGTATTTCCTAGGGTTATAGAATTAACACCGTGTCCTACAGCTCCAGCTCCTATTACGGTTTCGTTGTTTGCATTATCGTTTAGCGCTCTGGTTCCGTATCCTATATAGGTGGAATTAAGTGCATTTGTTAAGGCTGTAGTGCCGCTGCTTGCGATATACAGCCCTGAGTTAGCTCCTATAGATATACTTGCGTAAGAAGCCCCGGTAAGGTTGTTAAAAGCGTGTGCTCCTATTGCTACGTGGTAGGTATTACCGCCTGTCTGGGCGTAGTTAAACAAGGCTCTAAATCCAATTGCTGTATTATGCGCGCTTCCAACATTACGCCTGAGGGCTTCATATCCGTTTGCTACGTTATTTATTCCTATGGTGTTAGCATAGAGGGCTCGGTAACCAGTTGCTGCGTTAGCGCTTCCTGTAGTGTTAGTATAGAGGACTTGGTGTCCGATGCCTGTATTAGAGTTAGCAGACGCATCGTCGTTAAGTCCTGCACTTGTTCCTACGTATACGCTACTACCTCCATCGTTTAATGAAATTTTACCTACCACGTCTAATGCTTGAGAAGGACTAGTAGTCCCTATACCTACTTTTCCGTTGTCGTAGACAGAGAGGATCTGCGTACCGGCACTATTCTCTACACTTAGAGCTTTTGAAGTTCCAACTCCAGCTCCTTTTACGTGTAGCATTGCCGATGGAGCAGTACTTATGTTTATACCTACACCCGGGACGTTAAAGAACCTTGCCCCTCCGAGAGTGCTTAGGTGTAGTTGGCATGCCGCTCCTGCGCGGAGGCTTAATTGTTGGTCGTTGTTGGTGGTATTGTACGCTCCGTATACCATCTGATGATATGTTGTGGATCCCACTACAGAACTTAGGTTTGAAACAGCGTTGTTTCCTTTGGATGTATATTGGTGCGTATCAGGTACACCGTACTTATTGATTTGAAATTTAACTGTACTTGTACCTTTTTCCCTTACTTCTAAAACATTAGAAGTTTGAACGTTGACCTCTGCGTCTAAAATTAAGTTTGGTACGTTGTAAGAAATCTTGTCTATATGGAGCGCCCCAGAAGGCGATGTTACCCCTATACCTACTTTTCCGCTAGAATCAATACGCATTCTTTCAGAATTGTTACTTCTAAAAATAAGGTTGGTTGCATTATAACCAATATATATGCTTGCTCCTGATTTTGCAATAACTCTTTGGCCGCTAATAGTTAAGATATCGGTAGCGGTACTGAAGTAAAGGCCAGAAGTAGTGGATGCACCGGCGATAAAGGATCCGTTAACGTGTAGTTTAGCATTTGAGTTTGGAGTGATTCCTATACCTACGTTTCCTTCGGCGAGTATTCTCATTCTCGTAGTTCCGCCTTGAGTACGGAAGTCTATTCTTCCGTATAATGTGCTTGTGGTGTCGAAGTCGTTTTGGAGAACAAAGTTCTTGTCGGCAGGGCCATATACTAGCTTACTGCCTACTGTGTCAAGTCTCTTTAGGTGTATAGTTGGTGACGTGGATGCGCCTGCTCCACCTCCATTTGTTATTGTAAGTATAGGTGCTACAGTATTTTTTATCTCTACAGCTGTGCTGGGATTGCTCAATCCGATACCTAGCCTTCCAGTGGTATGAGTATATACGAAGTTGTTAGATCCTGCAAAAGCACCTGAGTTGTTAAATTGAATGTTATTGTTGCTTCCTGCAACTATTCCGGTTAATGCACTTCCATCTCCTAAAAAGGCGGTTGCGGCAACGTTGCCAGATACTTGAAGCTTTTGATTAGGACTAGTCGTCCCGATTCCTACGTCACCATTGGCTATAAGATTACCTTCTATTGTTACGCCTGACGAAGTATCGTCGAAATCTACTGATGAGTAAAACTTAATATCGCCCATTAATTTTATTTAATTATTATTGTTATTATGCATATGCAACAGATCCTGCTGAAGCTCCTTTAACTGAAGTGATGATAACGTCAACATCGTTACTTGGAACAATGCCAAAAGATATCTTTATCTTACTCGTAGAGGCCGAGTCTGCCTTGTCTGTTCTTGCTACATCTGCATACACTGTTTGCTTTGTTGTCGCGTCGAATAATTGAACTAATACATCTTCAGTACCTAAGCTATGCGTTATTTCAGCATACTTGTTTGATATGAAGTTAGATTGGCTCACATCTATTTGAGCTGTTACAGACTTAGCTGCAAGTCCGTCAGCCGTTATAGCTCTAGCGGTATCTGTACCTGCTTGTGTCTCTGCGCTTGTAGCTATTTCTATAACTCCTTTAACTGTAGCACTTGCATCTGGTTCGTCGCCAGTATTAGATCCACTTAGTGTAGTGAGACCGTCTAGTAGGTTTAACTCTTGTGGTGTAGACGTTATTGTTACAGTTGGCTCCACGCTGAATATAGCTACATAACCCGACAAGTCGGTGAGTGTAACAGTTTGGTCGCCGTTTAACGTTCCCGCCTTTAGTATCAACTCGCTGTCATCTACAGTGTCGCCTTCGAATACTACGCCGTTAGACGTAGAAACAGTCTCAACGTGACTTGTTGTAGTAGTACCTAGTATTTGTAAATCGCCAGGTATGATAAGCGTGGTTGATGCAGCACCTATTGTTAGATTGTTGGCGCCAACTCCATCAAATATAGTTTTATTGCCTGCTGTTAAGTTTATACTAGTCAAGCCTGTCAGCGTAGTATCTGTGCTTCCTAAAGCAATAGAGCTATCACCTATAGTTATAGATGAGTTAGCAAGCTTACTATTAGCTATCGAGCCAGCTAGTTGATCGTTGCTTACGCCACCAGTCTTTATACTTACAGCCCCAACACTTACAGAAAAGTCTGCCGTAGCGAAAGACGCTATACCTTTGTTAGTTGTAGTAGCATCTTCTCCTGATATTGTTATGTTCTCGCCTACTGTGTTTACATCTATTCCTTCTCCAGCTAAGAAGCTTTGAGTCTCTCCAATAGCAACCCAAGCTGAACCATTGTACAAATACATCTTCTTATCTCCAACTGAGCTGTCGTAGTATATCTGACCCTCTGCCGGTGTCAACGGTGCAGATCCTAATGGATGCACTACTGCGTTTTGCAGCTCATTTTTATTTAGATCGATACTAGCGTAATATTCTAATGCCATAGTCTTCTGTTTTTATTTTAATTTAGGTACGCTGCCCCGCTGAACGATGCAGAAAATGTTATTGTTAGTTGGTTCTTGCTGTTATATGTTATAGAACCTATTGCTTGGTTTCCGGTGGAATCAAAAGAAACGACACTCGGATACTTATTTAGATTGTGATTTATAACCCAAGACGCACTGGCTGATGTTTGATTGTGCCTGAAGTCCTTATCTTGAGCGCCCGAGTATAGTAGCAGCGAAAAGAATTTATTTTTTTCAATACTACCGTTACTTCTTTTGTGTGTTAACGTTAGATCATAAAAATCTGTCTCTACAGAATCTTGAGTTACTGCAGTGCAAGTGAATATCCCAAACTCATTAGGATTTTCGTTTCGTGCTATTACTATCTCTTTGTCTAACAGTTCTTGTATTATAGACTCTGATGTTGTGGTGCTGCTATAAGCAAACTTACTTACCTTAATCGCAGTTATAGCACTGAAGCTAACCAAAGTGTCAGACGTGTTTATAGTTATTGACCCAGGCTGTCTATTTGAGCTCCCGCCAAAACTATCGTTGTGGTACACGTATGACAATTGACCTGGCGCACCCATAGCATTGCTATTAGCCTGAAACGTACTTATATCTCGTATACTGAAGTTTCTAGTAGTACCATTCGCGTTCGAGCCAAGTAGCTTGTCGTCTTTCTGTACAGAAGTGTCTGATGAGTACGTGTTTATTCTAGCCATTGTTACTTATTGCTTTATATTTCTCTGCTCCTCTAGAACCGAAGTATGCTACATATACGGTTATGAGAAGAGATTTTAATAGATCAACCCAACCGCTACCAACTTCGAAATTTATATCAAAGCTGTCTAATAGAACTAGAATAACCATAGACACTGTCAAGAATATAAGTGTCATAGGTCGAGTGTTCTTAGACAACCAAGAGTCAGACTGCATGTCGCTAGACCAACGCTTAGATATCTCTTGCATCTCTACTATATCCTGTTCTAGCAGCTTTAGTGCTGTCTCCTTATCCTGAGACGGTAGAACCGTTGGATCCTCTTTTTGTATTAACTTTCCAATTAAACCTAGTATGCCGGCGTCGGGTATTACATCGCCCACTGCTTCCAGTATACTAGGTCCTTTTTGGGATAGAAACTTTCCAACCTTAGTGTCTTTGAGCTTCTTCTTGGGTAAACCCATATATTATATTTTATTACCTCTTCCTCCGCAACTCTTCTTTTTAGCTGGAGACTTTAAGTTTCTTCTTACATCAAGCGTATTTACATTGTCTAAACTTTTATCTAAACCTTTTCCAGTGACACTCTGCGCGCCGCTTTTGCTTCCGCTTCCAGTTACCTTACCTTTGACTTTCGGAGATCCTTTTGTTTTATAGGACTTCTTAAGGCTCACTATGTTACTTTTTTTAACGGTGCCTTCGCTTGGATCACTTGACACGTTTTCATCATAAGTTTCTAGCTTAGCTTTAGCTTTGCTAACCGATTTTGAAGTTCTTTTACCTGTGGCAGGATTATAGTTCTTGCTGGTTGATTTCTGCTTTACTTTTACTTCACCGTTCTTTTTATTTTTCTGCTTAGTTTTTACCGTAGAAGAAAATTGGTCGCCATAATTAAAATTTTCTACAGTAGTTGTTTTTTTACGTTTTGGAGGGTCGATAGTTTTTTTAGCTGGAGACTTCGTGCTAGCTGGAGATTTTTCAGAAGCTTTAGTCACTTGTACCTTTTTTATTCCCTTATCTTTAACGTCTTTGTCAGAAAATACTTTTGTTAGCTCTCCTGTTTTAGAATTGTAAGATGTAGAAATTGGCTTAACCACTTCTTTCTTGTATCCATACTTACTGTACTTAGTTTCCTTTACGGTAGGCTTTTTAACAGGATCGTTCTTTAGCTTAGTCGGAGCGGCTTTCACTGCTTCTTTAAACTTAGGATTACTATCTAGACTTCCGTCAGCCGCAGCTTTCTTTAGACCAGCGTTAAACTTGTAAGGAGACTTCTTTAGTGGAGAACCTACTCCAGGCAACATTGGCTTAGTACCGTCAGTTGCATGACCTTTGGTTTTTAGAGTTTGATAAATGTTAGATGCTTTCATTGTTTTATTTTTATTTATTTTTCTTTAAACCATAACCTCCCATTTTGAAGGCAGAAGATATATCTGTGGCGTCATAAAGATTAGCGGCTTTTGTGCCTTTTACTAGCTTTTTAAGTTTAGCAACTTTCCCGTCGTAACTTCCGTCTAGCTCTACACCACTAGAGTCATATGTTTTTAGACCAGGATTTGCAGGAGCGTCTCCGCCGATAGTACTTCTTGTTGCAACTTTCTCATCGAATCTTTTCTTAGATGGATTTACATAGCTAGGTAATGCCCTGCCCATGTACTTCATTCTTTCTTTGAGCCCCATGGGCTCTCCCGTCTCTGGGTTTATAATTTCTCGATCTTTTTTCTTAGTACGCGTACCTCTATAGTACTCTCTAGTAGATGCTCTAATATTTTTTCGTAGACCTCTTCTTTTTTCACCAGAAGAGAGTCTTAGGTTACGTGCCTCGAGATGTGGCATATTGTACTTGCCCTTATCTCCAGGTTTGCCTGGTGTGACAACCTTGTCTGGAGTAAACGAAGCCTCCCTGCTTTTGGTGGTACTAGTGCCCTTGTCTTTAGGCTCTTCAGCAGCAGGGAACTTAGAATCCATTTCGCTTATCTTAGATTGGCTAATGTATTTTTTGTCGGCAAGATCGGCCGCTGTAGTATAAGGGAATTTTTTTCTTATACCTGCCATATAAGCGCCTTCATCAGAAGCGAGTTTGTTGTATCTTTGAGCGCCTGGTATGCTTCCTCCCTTAGAGAAAGACTGAGCTATGTCTTGCTTAGTAACTACCCTGAAAGTTCCCGATCCTCCGTCTTGGATATTACCTTTGTACTCTTTCGTTGCTGTAGTTCCTCCTCCTCCTCCGTTTTTGTGTAGAGGAGAAGTCGTGCTTCTAGTCTTGGCTGTTATAGGGTTAGATTGCATAGACAATGGGGTAGAATAGTTTTGAAACTTCTTGTGAGTTTGCTTATTGTTAGCTACTAGATCTGCGTCTGACATCTCAGCCGGCGACTTCTTTTTGCTTTTAGTTTTCATATGTTCAGTTTTGTTATACGCTTCTTTTTCCCAAGGCAGCTTCTTTGCGCCTTCGTTCATAGTGGACCGAGGGTACGACTTGCCTTTCCAGTAGACATTGTCGTCGTCGTAGTTCAAGTCACCGCGTTCCATCTGGTTCAAGTGGACTTTCTCGTGTGCAATGGCTTCTTTTTCAAGAGGCGAGCCTTTCTTAACACTCTTGTCAACGTATATAGACCCATCATTGTTAGCCTCAGCAATAACACCTCCCTCTAGATCTTTTCTAATCACAGGTGTTTTACCGGTTTTTACTCTGTTTGTTATTGGTTTTGCCATTATCGTGTTTTGTCTGTTATCATTTTATCAATGGCTCGATTGAATACCTTGTCTGTGTAAGATTTGTTTTTAAAAAACACACTACGTTCAGAAGTAGGTAGATCTTCCTCGGCCAGTAATATTCTATATATTCTGCTTATTAACTGTTGGCATTTAAATGATGTCTTAAAAATGCTGTATTTAATTGTAGTGCGGTTGCGGTGTCTCCATGTCTCTATCCATCCCTCCTGTCTAAGCTTATCCCATCGTTGTTTATTCCACGACATGATATACTCACCGTCTATAAAGTCTTTTCTAGTAAATCTACCTATGCAATCTAAAGTTATCAATAACTCTAATTCAGCATCGGTTAGATCATAAGTTTTACAGGCCCATTTTCTAACGAGCCTGTAATACTTGAATAATTGTATTTGTTTTAAATCTGATGCAGCAATTCTCATTACTCTACTATAACCACATCTTGTATCTGTATAACTTGGTATATATTATCATCCTTAGTTATACTGTGACCAGCATGCTTATCATAGTACACTACATCTCCTTCTTGCAAGGTTTCAGGTATAAGATCTCCATTACTGATGATCTCACCTTTAAGGTACCTGTTCTCGCTGTCGATGCTATCTAATATATCTAGCCCAGCTATTTTCTTCTGCTCTTTGATAGTCTTAACTATCATATAATAACTAACTGCTCGCATTTGGTACTCTTACATTAGATATTACACAATCTGCAGAAATTATAGTAGAAACAACGCTAACTGCATTCTTGAGCGCTGTTTTAGTAACCAGTAGTGGATCTACGATGCCTGCATCAATCATATCTACGTTTTCACCAGTTATAACGTTACAGCCAACACCTCTGTCTCCTTTTTCTTCAAAGGCTATACCTGCATTGTCTAGTATCGTTTTGTATGGAGCTCTTATAGCGTTACAAAATATTTCCAAACCAGGAGACATCATGTTATTAGCTTCAAGCTCAGAAGCCACGTCCATCAGAGCTACGCCACCACCAGGTACTATACCTTCTTGTAGTGCGGCCTTGACTGCATATATTGCATCCTCCACCCTGTCTTTTTTCTCTTTCAACTCAACTTTTGAGTTTGCTCCTACACGTATAACACCAACAGAACCGGATAGCATAGCTAGCCTTTGCTCTAGTTTGCGCTTTATGTAGCTGTTCTTCTCAGTTTTTATCTGATCTTTAACTTCTTTTATTCTACCACTTAAGCTTTCGTCAATAGGTAGCGTAGTTATAATAGTATTTTGGCTGTCTGTAACCACAAACTTAGCTTTACCAAGTGATTGTGGCTGTATTAGGTCTAAATCGTCGCCTAACTCTTCGTTTATAACGTCTGCGCCTGTTAGTATAGCCAGATCATCTATGGTTTCTTTGCGTGTTGGTCCAAAACCTGGAGGATCTATTATGTTAACGTTGATATTGCCCTTAACTTTGTTCATTAATAGAGCAGATTTAACCTGCTGCTCAACTTCTGCTACTAAAAGTAGTGGTTTTTTGTTCTTCATGACATACTCAAGTATGCTCTGTATCTTTCTGAGGTTAGGTATCTTGCTAGAAACGATCAATACGACCGGATTTTCTAGCTCACACCTGTTTTTCTCAGTATTAGTAGCAAAGTATGGTGATGTAAGCCCAGATTCTATCTTAACACCATCAACTATGTCAACGTATGTCTCATCTGTTTGCGACTCTTCCATCAATACCACACCATTTTTGCCAACTTTCTTATAAGCCTTGGCTATTATGCTGCCAAGTTGGTTGTCGTTGTTACAGCTAATAGAACTAACGTGGTCTAGTGTAGAGTTCTTGACCTTAACACTCATCTTTTCTAGTATCTCTGTGGCTTGTATGAGCCCTTTGTCGATGCCGTTCTTAATTGTACGTATCGAATGTCTCTCATACTGTGGCTTATTGACTTCTTTAATAAGTGATTCAGCAAGCACGATAGCTGTAGTAGTACCGTCGCCTGCTTCTTTCACTGTATTTTTAGATGCTTCCTTAATAAGTGTAGCACCTATGTTCTCAACCGGATCGTGTAAGACTACGCTATCCGCAACGGTTACTCCGTCTTTTGTGATAACCGGTTTTCCCATGCCATCTTCGTAGATGACACATTTTCCTGAAGCGCCTAATGTTGATTTAACTGCTTTCGCTAGCTTCTCAACGCCACTTATGACCTTTGTTTTTGCGTCGATGCCAAAATCTAAATTCTTGACAATCTGACTGGGTAAATTATATTCCATTAAATTTAATTGTTTGTTTATTTCCTACTTATCAAATGTTTTAACTACCTTCGGACCTTCTAGATATTCTAGCTTCTTAGCGTAGTGTTCGATGCTACCATCAATTGCTGCCTCAGCTGACTCCATAGTCTCTCGGCGTGTTACATCGCACCAACTATTGTCGATGTGTTTGTACTCTGTTTGGTAGTAACCATTTGGTAATTGAACTATCCTCCAGTTTGACTTGTTAGATAGATGTTTCCAGAAGCTAATTGTGTCTTCTGATACTTGTGGTTGACCACTCCACGTATTGCTGGTCCTGTAATAAAGATACGTCATTGTATATTAGGTTGATTGGTGTTCTAGGGTGCATTGGGTGTCACGGACCCTAGTTACGCGACTTCTCCTCTTGTATGAGTTGCTCGGTTGTAGGCTATAGAGGTTCTGCGTAATACTCCGTTTGGTTCATGGTGGATGTCGGAATCTGACCTTTGGCCATACGCTTGGTTCTCGGCTTTTCGCTGACGTCTCTTAGGCGTCATTGCTGCTGCCTTGTCTCTAGCACGTTTACGTCGTAACGCAACCGGTGATAGTCCTTGTGAGTTACCTGCTCTTTTTATTGCCATGGTAGAATAATCACATATAAAGGTTACTATTTAAAAAGGGTGACAATAGGTAGTTACTTATACTCCTTTATAGGCTAATGTCACTGTTTTTTATTTATTAGATGTAGGGATATTTTGTGTAATAGCTATACACCTCGCCGCCCATAGTTAATAGTAAAACCAATTTTATTTTACCAGCCCCACCCTATTTGTATTCGTTCCACATAATTTTATGGCGTTCCCATTTACCACTTACTTTGTATCACTCACATCGATGCATGCAATACTGTACACTATTCCACATATTCAATTCACAATATATGTATAGCACTTACAATATTAATACGAGATCATTTAGATAATATATATGAATAACAACTACAAAGAATAACACATGACAAATTACACGCAACTACCGACTAATTATTTACTACA
>TARA_B110000902_G_scaffold253921_1_pt1 | contig 13313 bp, 15 predicted proteins | sample TARA_B110000902 | Tara Oceans TARA_B110000902 (sample SAMEA4398009) | marine metagenome | biome: Polar Biome; feature: [SRF] surface water layer (ENVO:00010504); material: water (ENVO:00002006), including particulate matter (ENVO:01000060) such as... | depth 5 m | reverse complement strand
TATCATCGAATTCAATTCTGGATTGATCGAATGGATTAATATGCCAGCTTCTCTCAACAACACATATCCTTTATCGCAGTATGCTAGCGTCGAATGTTCTGGTATTGTTGGTTTATCCACATTATTTAATATTATGAGACCCTGTTCGAGTAACTGTTTTATCTGTTTATCTTGACTCATTGTTTGTATTGTTATTTTTGGAACAAACCTATTTTAATTTGATAAATTCTTACCATATTCTAAAAAACTTAGTACAAAGTAGGTAATATATTAAATATTATGGACTTGAATAGGTTCCGATGTTTGTTTCTTAGTCTAATTACTTTTGTTTCGTTATTATCAACTCTAATATTAGTATATGATACTGAAAAGTTTCCTTGGTATTGGGAAGCAAAGAAGTGTGTCATAGAGGCCGACTGTCCATCATTATCCACCTGTATAGAACATCTCTGTCATTCGTTTGTACCTTACCAATCTACCAATCAAACTTCATGTCATAAATCTTGTTGGGAGACCTTGGAAATCTATGAAAGAAAATACTATTTACAACGGATTGGTCATCGAATCTTTTTAGAAGGGTTTACAAAACAACAGTGCTCTATCGCCTACAAACAAATCGGATCCATAATATCCCGAATAGAAACCGATTTGCAGGCTGATTTAACCACACTTAGGAGGAGAGAAGAACTCAAGAATCAATGGTTCTATGCCAATTGTGACGCAGCTCCGCAAACGATTCACTACTAGCGTAATAATGTCTTTGTATCATTTTATTATTAGTATTTAACAAGAGTATAAATAAAGAAATGTTTCGTTCAGATGATGGTAGAACTGCGGTAAATACACTAGAATATCTATTGAAATATAATATTAGTGAGAATAGTCTACATCAATCGGCCGCTATGCTAGCACAAATACAAAAGGTTAGTGTCACGGAATTCTGTAATAAATCTGGTTATTTTGTTTTTGAGGTTTTACAGCATTTACTGTTCTTACGTGGTATGCAATGTAAAATTATCAAACATTCGAATGTTTGGACTATGGATCATCAGTGTCTAGTTGATAATCCAGCGGTCGTCGGTATTATTAACACGGTGACTCTAAACCCGTTTGTATTGACAAATCAGGACTGGAAATCGTTAGATTCAACCGAAACAGTTGACGATATGTTAAATGCGGTTGTCGTTTTAAAGATGTGGCAACCATTACAACAGTTTTATATTGATAATTCTTCTTTCTATATTACAACAGATCTTGATCAATTAAGACATGAGCATTACCCGACTTCCTCTTGGAAAACAACCTCTGTTTCCTATGAAAACTTAAAGGATGTCGTAAAGAAGGAAATAAAAAAACAGAGGAAATCACGGATAATGATGTCGAATAATAAGGAAATCGTAGTTCTTTCGCCACAACGTAAAGGGTGGGAATCTAAAACCATCTTAAATTATGAATGTATAAATATTGAAAAGATGCATCAAAAAATAGCCGAAGCTTTGGCTGATATTGTTGTTGCACATATTCATCAAACAGGTAACGGTTGGAATATATTAACCCATGCTTTGTTTTCTTGCTTCAATAACTTAAACGGACAATTACCACTCAAGTTTTTTGATAAAATTTCCAACTTGACAGAAGAAGAACTACTCAAACTAAGAGATTACCAAAATGGATTAGATAATATATAACTTTCTAAAAACACATATTTAATAGCTCATACTTTTATATATAAATGGGAAATTATCTCAGTTCTTCTACGACTTATTTCATATATAACCGTGATTCTAAAGATTTGTGGGTAGACAAACCACTCATTACCAATACCACAGAAGATTTAGACTGGCATTGTGGCCGATTTAAACATACTTTTTTTAAATTATCTCTAGGTACCTTTGATTTCAAAAAAATATATTTATATCAAAATAGAGTAAGACTTTCGCGTGCCGAACTAACAGTCGATGGCCAAACAATGTCAGTCATCCATAGTACTAGCGCTGCTTCCGATGCGTGGGAAAATTGTAAACGATCTAAATTAGGACTAAAATTTGATAAACTTTTTAAAATCTCAAAGAAAACAAAATTTGAGATAGTGTATACAAAATTAAAATATAGCGAGAAATTGACTGGTAATGTAGAATTTGATATTGCCATATCAGAATAAAATTATACCCCCATAGACATTTTTAGTGTCTACGATTAAAACAAAATATCAAAAAAATTGTAGTATATACCTACGATTCAAATAAAAAAATGAAACTGTTATTCTTATTATTATGTATTACAGAAATTAAGGCTCATATGCCTATTTTTGGTGATAATTTACACATCGAAGATACGCAAAACAAAAGCTGGGGAGCTTACATTAAAGTCGAAAAGAACTATTCTTTGACGATGAACGTACCAGCGGGGAAAAACATCTCTTTTTCTCTTTCTGTTCCAGCAGTCTACGACAAACAGCCTAATATAACTGTAACGCTGTTTGGGCACGGTGCATCTGACATTGTCTGCGACCCACTCTTTAACGGTTGGGCGACTGAGCCCGAATGGAACAATGGCAGGCGGCTTGATGGTGGGTTAGATAGTACGAAAGAATTGGTAGTCCATAAAACAACTGAAAATGTGTTTGAACCATTCGGAGTTGGCGGTTATCGTCCAATTGTGGCCTGTCAAGGCAAAGCCGCAATTGGCGATGATTTGTTTAGACTCACTATTACAAATAACGACGAGGAAGCACTCCCAATATCTATAGGGGTAGGGATGTCAGAGTCGTTTGGTTTTGTCGATTTACTTTTTATGTCATTTACTCTTATGCAATCGTGGCTTTGGGCTGGGAAATGGTGGTCTTTGATTGTCCCAATTGCTGCTGTTCTATGGTATATATTGGTTTTGACAAATACTTTCGAAGTGACTTACGAAATGAGTGGCGTTAAGCCAGCATATATCGGAACACTTGGAAAATTTGGTCATCTCACCGGGTTGTTTATGCTCGCAAACGCTCTCCAATTTACTATTCACCTTATTTACACAGCTTCTATGGATGTACCAATGTCTAATGTATGGTTTCCACTTATTGTACACATTCTACTACCTATTTTAGCTTATTATGGGTTTTCTCTTTTCATGAACATAGACTTACATTCAAAATATGGCCAAATCAAACATTGGGGGTTTGGAATTTTGTTCTTGGTTTACACCTTCGGATTATTGTGGCAGTCATATTGTCTGTCTTTAATTGGTTTCCTATTCTTTTTTGTGTTAAAAATCAACTACACCAGTGACTATATACAAATACCAATATAGCCGAGTTATTTAAGTTTGATACGGTCAATGCCTTTTTTGACGTTTTATATAGTAAATATTATTTTTTTTTTTGAAATATGTTAATAATATTTTTTTGTTTTCTAATAAATGTACTATTGAAGTATTCAAACACACAATGTTATTAACACCATCGTCATCCCCACCAGTTACACCATCGTCATGCTTATTCTGTCCTATTACGTACGATATGTTTGTGGATCCAATCAAAGCACCGGATGGCCACACCTATGAAAGGTCAGCACTTACACAAGCATTAGCTATGAACGGCTTGTCACCTATTACACGTCAACCAATGGCTATTGGTGATTGCATGCCAGATTATACGATGTTATCATTAATTGATGAATACAATCAAAGTCAAGAAACAAAAGTAGAGAATATTAAGGAAGAAATTGAAGTGATTCAAGCCAAAGTAAATTCAATGACTGGTTTTTCATTGGTTACATTGAATACCTTAGATGGTGAAAACAGTGGAAAAAAATTAGTTTTCGTTGTTGATATTTCAGGAAGTATGCAAACTGAAATGACTAACGGCGAGGAAAGTGATGGCTTTAGTTTGTTAGACGTTGTTAAACATGGAATTATTACTTGTTTAGAAGGATTAAGAAATGTTGATTCTGTTTCTATTATTGCTTATTCTTCTTCAGCTAGAATTACGCTACCAATGACTCGTATGTCAGTAGCAGGCAAAAAAAGAGCCAAAACTGCTTTAAACTCTTTACAACCGGAAGGTTCAACTAATATCTGGGGTGGTTTAAAATTGGCATTGGATCAATTAAACGATGGTGGAACTATTCTGTTATTAACAGATGGTTGTCCTAATATTCGTCCACCACGTGGAGAGTTGGCAATGTTACGTCAGGAATTAGACAATAATGAAGATGTAGTCCTTAATACCTATGGATTTGGTTACAATCTTGATTCACCACTTTTGATGGAGTTAGCCAATGAAACATTTGGATCTTATTCATTTATTCCTACTGTTGGTGAAGTTGGAACTATATTTGTCAATGCAATGGCGAATTTAAGAACATCTTTAAATCAAAAAACAAAAATTGCAATTGAAACAACAGGTATTATTTCAATGCCTAACCTTCAAAAGACGTCATGGGGATATTTTTTGAACGTTGGCCAATTGACCAAAGGTCAAACGCGTACAGTTGAAATCAGATGCACTGAAACAATGTCAATTGATATACTTGATGTACAAATTGAACATATACAGGGCAGCTTTGAACCGGTTCAAAGTCAAGCAGTCTCCGCCGGGATCTTACATTGTTACGAGTTAGCCAAGACAAATTCGACAGAAGCGACAGAAGCTCTTGACAAGTTGATTAGTTCTAGAGAATGGGAACCAGCTATTTTAAAAGACTTGAACGGTCAAGTTCGTGAAGCTATTACAACTAAAGAATACAAACGCTGGGGAAAACATTATCTCCCATCCTTGTCTGGTGCTTATTTCTATCAAACCTGTAATAACTTTTTAGATCAAGGGATCCAACAATTTGGTGGTGAAACATTTCAAAAAGTTCGGTTAGAATTAGATGCCTTATTTAATTTACTTGAACCACCTAAAGCAACACACCGCGAAAGAATTGTACAAAATTGTATTAGAACTGGTCGAGCAATTACCGCACCATTAAGAAATATGAGCACATATAACGACAGCTACGGCGGTTGTTTTGCAGGACATTGTCGAGTGTTACTGGCGGATGGTACTTATAAACGCTGTGACCAAATTAAAAAAGGGGATAGTGTAACAACTTCGTTAAATGGACATTGTACTGTAGTATGTGTGGTTGAAACTGTAATTGATACTCCTATTGATCTGGTCAAATATGGTACATTGTTGTCAACCAAATGGCACCCAATCAAACTCGATGGGAAGTGGACATTTCCTATCAAAATTGAAAATACAGAAAAGGTCAAATATAAAGAAAATGTCTACAGTTTTTTAATCAATGACATTAATAAAAAGATTGGACAAGATATGATCATTGAAGATCAAATTGTTATTACGCACGCACATAATATTCTCGAGGATGATGTGGCCAGTCATCCTTTTTATGGAACAGGTGAAATCATCAAAGCTTTAAAATTAGCACCGGAGGATGCTTTTAACCAAGGAAAAGTGGCAGTCGTGGGTGTACAACGCGATGCTTTTACAAAATTAGTCTGTGGTTTCTACCACTAAATAATAAATAATAAATAATAAATAATAAATAATAAAGAATTATAACATTATTTTAGTTTTCAATTTCGTTGTTAAACTTAAGCGTTCGTAGTTCGACTCTATCAGGAGTGTTTATCTGTAAAGATTACAAATACTACAATCGTAATGTGATCTGCCACCGCGGGCACTAAGGTCTTTAACCCAATTATGTTGACAGTTGGTCTGTTTATTCTTCTGTTTCTGCTGCAAAACCTTTTCTAACTTTCTTAGTTCATTTCTGTATAATGAGCGGAATTGATGTAATTTGCTAGATGTCATTTCTGAATTCCAAGTTTGTTCCATTTTTTTTTGAAATACAATTCCTTTATAGGTTTATTTGGAATAATTTTATAATATGTCAAACATATAATATTCAAAAGGATCTCAAAAACGAATATAAAAGGAAGGCGTATTCAAATAATATTAATGGGAAATTCACTTGCTTCCGGTACTAAATACAATATTTATAGAAGACAGCTGTCGAGTGATGTGTGGGTTCAAGATCCTGTTGTAACTTTGGGAGATATTGAGGAGGGTGAAGCACTTTCCTATTTAAAGCATGAGATTTATTGCTTTGGTCTGGGAAATACTAAATATTCGGATACTAAAGCAATTTATTTATATTGTGGTTCACAGCGGATTGCTAAAGCAATCCTACAAACATCGAATAACCAGTTAGAAATTTGGTCAAGTGCAATTCGTCAATATTTGCAATCGGATGAGAAATCTCAGAACCAGGGTCGTCCAATTAAATATGAGCGTTTGTTTTTTAATAAACATGTCTCCTCCCACGTATGGTTAGATTCTCAAACCATCGCGTATGCAAAAGCTAAATAAAGGTATAAATATTGAAACGTTTTCCGCATAAATATGAGTAATAGATATGAAAAGATTACTGAAAAGATTACTCCATATTTGACCTTATGGCATATGTGGACACTGGGCCTTTTTACACTGATTATTTTTAATTTGGTGGCAGTTTTTGTTGTTAGTGAATGTACTTGTGGTAAACCCTTTATCCCCATCTTATTGTCACGAGCATTAACAACGGATCCTTGGCGGGGTATGACTCTTGCCTATAGCCTAATAGCAATAGCAGGTTCATTTACATTTAATAGCAGTATTTTAACCACTGCTTTTTTTGGGTTTTTCTCTGCCTTTCTAGTCTCTATGTTTGAAACAACCGCCCATGATTTTCTTATATTTACTTCTGCACTATTAGTGATGTATGAATGTAGGCCGAGATCATGGCATCGACAATATTGGGTTTTGCATTGGTTCTCTGTAGTTGTATTTGGGAATATATGGACTGTATGGATGGTATACGGCTTCTTCAACTATACTGATCCAGAATGGAACTGTTCGTGGTTTTATATTCTGGAATATATAACTTTCTGGTTAATGAATGGGCTTGTATTATGGATAATTCCGGTTGGTACATTTGCTGTAGATGCTATTAGTGATAAAGAACAAATAACACAGGAAAAATTGATTTCTTGGATCAATCAACAAATAAATAAAAAGATAGAGAGACCGATTAGAGCAAAAATCGATATAACAGATAGTCCAGATATAATGGAAAAACAAACTTTAATCACATTTTAAAGGTCTAATTATATTCTTTTACTAATTTCGAAATGAAATTGTATCTCATTTTCTGTAAAAACTTTGCTTTTATAAACATTTGTAAAATGGGGTAGGGTTAAAGTTTTGGATCCATCTATGTGCAATTGGAGGTACGTCAGTATTGTTCTGGTAATAAAGGGGCTATGTAGAGATTTATCGAGTATTTTGCCATTGCCGATAATGAAAGTATTTCTATTACCCGCCACATCAATAGCTTCGGACATGCAACTAACCCAAATAACATCCAATTTGTCCGGTGGTAGTTGTCCATTGCTTAATATAATATTTAGACAACTAGGTAGTGGTTCACTCGCGAAGCTCGATTCAAACATTTGTTGATTCATAATCACAACTCCATTTGCCGTGTGCATTTGAAACCATTTCAAATTAAAAGGCAATTTTTCAGAGAATTGTTGGTTAAAATCAATAGTTTTATTTGATGCAAGAGCAGCAATAAGAGTTACCATTCTGATTCTAAACTATAAATATTATATAAATATAATATATGTGTAGCGTAGGCAAATATGTTAATTTCTGGAAGAAAATCCACCGTTACTACTTCTAGGCGATGAAACATTGCTACGTTGGTATCCTCGTCGATGAATAAGAGGACTATGTGAGTTTATTGGAGGTGGAGGCGGCGGTGGCGGTGGCCGGTTGTCAGACATTTCCTCTCTAGTTGGGTCGGTTGGATCTATCCATCCACTGTTTTCAAAGTTTCGCCGCCAAATGAATGCATTTCGAGTCAGATATATAGTACATTCCACGCGTGTAACTATTAATCGATAGATATTATGGTTAGAAAAAAGTTGAAAGGATAAAATATCACCAACCTTTTCGATTTCAGAAACGATTGCTAATTCTTTAATAATCAGATGGTTTTTACCTTCTTTAGCAGCCAAATATAATTTTTCAAGGAGAATTTCATATAAATCTAACGCTAAATTAATTCGAGTGTTATAACATTCTTTGGCGAGGTCAATTGTATCCGGAATAATCATAAGAGTACTCTTTCGTTTATCCTTTAACCCAATGACTTCTTTTTTTCTTTTTTTATAATCAGGGTGTGTCGATGCAATTCTTTCAATTAAAAATGAAAGCGGTCGATTATTCCAACTCTTAAGAGTTGGATGTCTACAAACGGGACAACGGTGAATCTCAACTGTGTGAGTGTCAGGAGAACGGGATCGAATATCAATTTCGTACATACAGGTTTCACAGACAGCATGTCCACAATCGTAAACCCTTGGGTATACAAAAACATCACGACAAATTGGACAGAGTATTTCATTTAAATCTAGTTTAGTTGTAGATGCTATTAATTCTTCGATTTCGTCTGGAGGCTCACTTAATTCCATTACAAACATATTATCGACCTGTTTATAGTCGATCTTTGATCATTTTGTGTCAATCAATATACACAGGTAAAATGTCATTCTTATGGTATTCAAAATATTTATAAATTTCCATGAAATCAATAGCTTCTTGTGCATCCCCGAATCGTTTCATAAATTGTCGTCGTCGTACAAAATTATGAAAGGCAATTACAGATGGTAAAACCGAATCCGAGCGGACACTTCGCCAGAAATGGACATGTTTTTCATATGACGGGGCGCCATACACATTTGCAAGTCGTAGTAGATTTGCTGCAGCCCGTTTCGGTTTCTTAATATTGAGCTTATCTAAAGCTGTATTAGTTAACACAAGATACATCAGATGTGCGGTTTGATGATCATATTTCTTAAAAGCTGCTATCATTACGTCTAAAAAGAAATTATAGTCCGATTTCTGTTGTATTATAAGATTAATTGTATTGTAAATAGCGGCATCCAACCATAGTGAAAGCTTTGGGTCACAAAAATGTGCACATAATGCTCTTGTAGACTTTCTACTCTTATTAACTACCTCAAATAAACGTTCATCATAATCAGTAGTGAAAAGATTATAAAACAAGCGTTGATACCATTTTCTTGATCTTAATTCTGAACTATCGAGGTATAATTGTCGACCATCCATTGATAATGAACGTTTTCTCATAAATAATAAAGTAATATGTGTTTATATATGGATATTTATTAATATTTAGTAGATTAGTGTCAAGGATTCTGCTTTGCTGAAATAACTAACCGAGATGATTTATAAATTATTTTTTTTTCAAAAAACCAGTACATTCATATGTATTAACATATGAATCTTTTAGCTTTAGTTTTGCAGTAAACTTATGTCTATTAATGTAATGTTTGAACTGATCCGGTGTTATATTTCTAAAAGTTCTACTTCCATTTTCAGTTTGAAATTCTTTTGCAGCAGCTTTTGACCAGCTTTCCATAGAAGGTACTATTAAGACAATGGTTCCCTTAACGTGTTCTAAATAGAGAGTGTTAATTTCATGAATCGTTGCGGGTGGGGCATAAGCAGGACAACGACGACTAATGTTACTAATATTGACTGGCATTGTATAGTCGGGTGTGGTGCCGCTCTGACGCTCCTGTTCGTATTGCTGCTTTATCTCGCTGCCGGTTCGGGCGTCGGGTATGAAATCTTTGTCACTGTCGTCAATGTCGCTGTCGGTTCGGGCGGCGTGTATGAAATCTTTGTCACTGTCGTCAATGTCGCTGTCGTCAAATATATGTTGAAGTTTATTATTCGGTGACCCGCTCTGATTTGGTATTTGAGTATCATCTTCTATATCATCTTCTATATTAAATATATCTAAGCGTTGAATTTTCCTCGGTTGGATTTTCCTCGATGTCATTTAGACAATTCGTCTAACTTTTATAGTCTTAATTTTGTACAACATACTAGAGTATTTAAACCTATTACTCGAATATAAATATGTATGAAAAAACAATCCACTCTGTCTGTCTCTATGATGGTCGATAAAAACAAAAAACAAAGTAACTATACGATTAAAGCTCGGAAACCAAATCTTTGGGTTCCAAATGAACATGCGACTAAATGTAAAAGTTGTTTAACTATATTTACAATTATATTACGGAAACATCATTGTCGGAAATGTGGACATATTTTTTGTGGAAACTGTACACTTGAAAAAAGAAAGATAACCCGTTTATATCAACGTGTCTGTGTAGAATGTGCAGTCGAAATTGATCAAAATGAAGACAATAAAACATTTATTATTACCTGTCTTCATTTACCAGTGACTTTTAGACAATTATATACCTTACGACTAATAAATAAAAATTGGAATTATGCTGTAAACCATGTCCTTAGTATGTATAGAGGTATACAGTACAAATTACCCTGTGATCGTTATACACGAAATGAAATGTATTTTTTACAGACACATTGGCATGAATTTAATGAACATTCTACATGGATTGTCGATGCTATTTGTGCCTTAAATCAGTTTAAACAAACACATGATTTAGTTCAATATATGCGTCAACCAACACCGTGTAGGTTATTACTGTGTCGTAGGACATGTTTACCTCAACTTTCTATTGGTGGAATTATTCAATTACGTCATGTCTTACATAATGTCCAAATTCAACGATGGATAGTTCAAACATGGCAACATTTAAGTATTACTATTCACTATCACATGATGTTTTGGTGGGTTAATATTGCATTAGAATGTCCACGGCTTTTCCGTGAGGGTCTTATTGTATTATGTTCAAAAAGAATTGAGTTATTTTATGCTTTGATTTTCGAATGTGAACTCATCAAAAATAAGAAAAATATCTCACTCTTAACTAATATGCAAGAAATATTGTATAAAATTGTCCCTCAAATTTGGAAGGAGGATATTCTAAAATCGATAGAATTCGCCAAATCATTGGAGAAACTAACAATTATCTATAAACGTGCCTCCTATAGTGGTATGCCCGCCGTCCGATTACCATGGGATCCATCCAAAATGGTCTGTGGAGTGGATGTATTAGACAAATTAACCAGTTCATGTCAACCTGTCGTTGTTTTATTGACACTAACTAATGGAACTTCATTCAAATGTTTATTAAAGAAGGAAGATGTACGGACAGATCGATTAGCAATGACCGTTGCTTACTTTATAAATACAATAGCATCTGATATCGTCCAAACGTATATTGTGTGTCCGTTAACAATGGGGTTTGGTTGTATTTGTATGATTCCAAATGTTCAAACATTATATACGATCCAATCAACTACAACGGTCTTAAACTACATCTTGGCCAACAATGAAGATGAAAACATCAAAACTGTCCGTTCTCGATTCATAAAATCCTGTGCTGGTGCTTCTTTATTGGCGTTTGTGCTTGGTCTCCGAGATCGACATCTCCAGAACATTGTGATACAAAAAAACGCTGTATTATGTCATGTTGATTTTGGTTATATTTTAGGAAATGATCCTAAATATCTCAATACTAAAATGCGAATTACATCTGGTATGATAGAAGGAATGGGTGGTCAAGATTCTCCCGGTTATAAACAATTTGTTGAATTGATAAGTAATAGTTACGGAGCAATTCGACTATATTTCTCCTTATTTTTTCACTTGATAAGTGCAGAGTCAATAGTATTTAAAGATAAAAAACGTCCGATATCCTTAATTGCAAGGCACTGTCAAACAACATTTTTCCCCGGATTATTCAATTCAGAAGCAGAACTTTTGATAGAAAATATAGTTTCAGATTCGTCGACCACAACGGTGTATACACACCTGTGTGACACATTACATAAAATAGGACAACATTTCAGTTAGATATAAGATTATTATTTTTTCTGTAATTCTTGAAGTTTCTTTAAGCAATCTTGATGTAAGTCCCCTACCCTTTCTAAGATTTTGGATCTTAAACACCTACATAATTTTTTTTTCTCAATATCATCTAAATTTCCAAATATTATTTCATCTAAGGTCTTGGTAATTTTTTCACAATGGACACCACAATTGATATAATCACTCGCCGATGTCGCCGACTTATATTGCTGAACAGTTTCTAAATATAGATCATACATTTCTTTCACCCCTAAAGTAGGACAAACCCCTCTGAATATATCTTTATCCCAGTTATCAATATTGCTGCACTTTTGTTTCCCCTGGTTCATTTTTGTTTTCTTTGTCTTCTTTTATAGTTATCTATTAGCCAATTTTAAAACTCTGCGTTTTAGAGGCGCGGAAAGGTGAAGACAGGAAGCTTGTATTTTTTTCTGTGGAAAATTGAAATAAATTGCTCTACAAAAAGTCCGACATTGGTGTTGTATTGAAACTACATCTCTGACAGTAATATTATCCAATATTTTCATTTCCACCGTATACATCTCTGGTTCGGTTGTATCGACACTACAATCGAACTGTGTCTGTACATTTTTCATTTTGGTAAATGATTGAACCAAATTTTTCAAACAGCTTTTATCTTGTGTAGCTACATTCGATAAATCTAATGTCATATTGGTTAAATCCAACGCGACCGTTCTTTCCCGTTTTCTCTTTTTTTTCTTTTTATTTTTGTTTTGGCGCCAAACATCGATATTGATAGTTGCTTCATATATATTAATGGTAATTTCCCGAATGTTTGCATTAGTGGTACAAATTTGTACAAAATCATGCAACGATATCTTAGGTAATCCACTTATTTGAATAATATATCGACTGGGGTATTTAGTATTTGTTCGTAAAGTAAGTTCATTTAGAATACAACCATCAATAGATGAAATATAGTGTAGAGTTTTTTCAACAAAGGCAGTTTCACTACTATTCAACGCAATTCCACCCTTTACCATGGTATCTGGTATCTGGTTGGGTTCATTTCGTTGAGCTGTTGATAAGACCAGACCATCAACACTAGCGTCATTGAGAATTTGAATATCCATGCTGTTTTTATATGAGATTTATGCTTTATATACTCATACTCAACATTGAGATCAATATTCCCAGTCGAGGTGTCGACTACAAATGATAAATTGGCACCATTATCTGAAGCAATAGTAATCCATTCTTCAACATCTTCCTTTTCAAAGACATCTACATATTTTAAACGTAGTTTTCTGCCAACCGTATAATTTAATTTACCTACATCTTCTATCTGTAGATCAACGTTTTCAGTAGCAAACTGTGACTTGTACAGTTCATCGATCACGTTTTCTATTGATTTGTCAATAGACATGGTTCTAATTAAGAGGCTTCTGTTTATACTGAAAATGAAAGAAAAAA
>TARA_B110000902_G_scaffold32949_1_pt1 | contig 13314 bp, 10 predicted proteins | sample TARA_B110000902 | Tara Oceans TARA_B110000902 (sample SAMEA4398009) | marine metagenome | biome: Polar Biome; feature: [SRF] surface water layer (ENVO:00010504); material: water (ENVO:00002006), including particulate matter (ENVO:01000060) such as... | depth 5 m | reverse complement strand
CCCCCCCTTAAATGATCCCTTAAAGCGCCCCAAACCCTTTCTGGCATGGTCATTGCAAGTGTTAATGCATTCATTACTGGTGCTAGTGCTAGAGATCTCAAGAGTGAGCCTCTTAGGTTAGCCATTGATGACACTAAAAAATTTAATGTAACCACAGGAATTTTTCGGCACAATGCTGATGCAGGTGCGTCATTTATCTCTAATCGTAAGCCTACCTATGACCGCTACTGCAACTAATAGACCCGTCCGTATCATGTTGGTCGATGATCTACCGCAACGCTCTGCCCGTGTTGAACAGACCCTTATCCACGAGGGTTTTGATGTTATCTTAAGACTGCCCAGTGCCGCCGGTCTATTGTTTCAAATTGAACACCATCAACCCGATGTCATTCTGATCGACTTGCAGTCACCAGGCCGCGATGTATTAGATAGCCTGTCTGTGGTTAATGTTCACAACCCAACCGCGGTGGTCATGTTTTCTGAACAACAGGATCCAAACTATATTGCAGATGCCGTTGATGCTGGGGTTACTGCCTATCTGATGGGTGAGGTCGACACTGATAGAGTTAAACCCGTGATTGACGTCGCCATGGCTCAGTTCAAGGCCTTTCAAGCTCTGCGCCAATCCCTGCACACCACCCGCCTCAAACTCGAGAGCATGTCTACGATAGACAGCGCTAAGGGGTTATTAATGGAGCAGCAAAGCCTTACCGAAGACCAAGCCCATGCAACACTGCGAGAGCTGTCGATGGAAACTAATCAAACACTGCCACAAGCCGCCAATTCAGTCATTCAAATACTTAAAAAAAATAATTAGAGCCTGCTATGAAAATGACTAAAAACCTACCCGCTGCAGAACTCAATCACCTTAATCTGGGCTACATGCGCCTCAGCGATAGTGCACCTTTAATTATCGCCCAACACTTCGGCCTGTACCAAGAACGGGGCTTAAATGTGACTCTACATCGTGAAGTGTCATGGGCCAATATGCGTGATAAAACCATTGCTGGAGTACTCGATGCTAGTCAAATGCTGGCGCCTATGCCGCTAGTCACCACCTTAGGTGTCGCGGGGATTCGCGCCCCTATCGTGACGGGGCTGGCACTCTCACGCAACGGCAATGCTATTACTGTGTCTTCAGGCTTGTGGTCAAAGATGGCGGCCTATGCCGATCGGACACAACTAACCCAAGATGCTCAGGCCGCTGCCAGAGCTCTCAATAGCATCGTTCAACAACAGCCCAACACACCGATTACCTTTGCGACAGTGCACTCCTTCTCCAGCCACACATTATTATTGCGTAAGTGGCTGCAGGCAGGCGGTATAGACGCTGATAGAGACATTCGCATTATTACTTTACCACCAGAGCAGATGGTGGACAGCCTGGCGCAGGGAGTCATAGACGGTTTCTGTGTCGGTGCACCCTGGAACACTATTGCCGTGGAATATGGCATCGGAGTTATGGCAACCACTGGCTTTGAAATTTGGAATAACGCACCAGAAAAGGTGCTGGGCGTACTGGAGTCTTGGCACTCACGCAACCCGTCGACCCATTTGCGCCTGCGCCTAGCACTGATGCAAGCCTGCAGCTGGCTAGACAATATGAATCACCGTGAAACAGCCGTAGAAATTTTGGCGCGTCCAGAGTTCCTCGATCTGCCAACAGACTATCTGCGCCCCTCATTGACTGGTCAAATCGTTCGCAACCGGTTAGAAACTGCCCACAGCCAGTCCAATTTTCATGTCTTTTCCCGCTACCACGCGGGTTTCCCTTGGCGCTCACAGGCTGAGCTAATGCTGCGCGAATTTACGCCACTCATAGGCAAGACGGTTGACCGTGAAAAACTTAGATCACTCGCACAACAGTGTTATCGCACCGATCTCTACCGCGAGGCGGCTGCACAGATTGGTTTAGCCTGTCCAGATAATGACTATAAAGTTGAAGGTGAGCATTCTCAACCATGGCAACTAAGCGAGCAAATTGAACTTGGCAGTGACTTGATGCTGGGTGCTCCAGTAGAGCGCATAAAATAACTGCATTGACTTTTTGTGCACCACAGGGGGGCAATTATGCTCCTTGCGGAGCATAACCTTATCGCCATGCAAATCTCACTGGGTATTTACGATGACATTAACCACCCCCCAGGGGCGATTGGCAGGCGCCTAGTTCTGCAGACCCAACACAAATAAGTTAATTTCGCCCCTCAAACTCAAACTGGCACAGTTATTGAATAACTGTTTGTTAAGCAGGGTAATTTAGCGCTGCCATCCACTCTCAGAAAACCGGGTAATGCTGCCCGCATATCCTCCATACGCGGGGGCTATGCGGGCTTTTTTTTGAGTTATTTATATTAGAGGCAAACACCATGAATACAGCTGTAACACACAGAGCCAAACGCGGTTTAGTTCACCTCATTAAAACCCTAGGTGCTAGCAGCCTACTTATTGGCGCCTCCCTCGCACAAGCTGCACTGGGTGAGCCAGAAAAAGACGAGCTCACGTTTGGTTTTATCAAACTCACCGATATGGCACCCATCGCCATCGCTTATGAAAATGGTTACTTTGAGGACGAAGGCCTGTATGTGACGATCGAAGCACAGGCTAACTGGAAGGTACTTCTGGATGGTGTGATCGACGGTAAATTAGATGGCGCCCATATGTTGGCGGGCCAGCCCCTCGCAGCCACTATCGGCTACGGCACCAAAGCCCATATTGTGACCCCCTTTAGCATGGACCTTAATGGCAACGCGATTACTGTCTCCAACGATATCTGGGCACAGATGAAACCCTATATACCCATGGAAAATGGTAAGCCTGTTCATCCAATCAAAGCAGACGCCATGAAGCCGATTGTTGACAAGTACAACGCTGAAGGTAAACCATTCAAAATGGGCATGGTCTTTCCGGTGTCTACCCACAACTATGAACTGCGTTACTGGTTAGCCGCCGGTGATATTCATCCAGGTTTCTATGCCCCTCATAAAGGTGACACGAGCGGCACCATAGACGCCCAAGCGCTGTTGTCAGTCACCCCACCTCCACAAATGCCCGCCACCTTGGAAGCCGGCACTATCTTGGGCTACTGCGTAGGTGAGCCCTGGAACCAACAGGCGGTATTTAAAGGTATTGGCGTGCCCGTGGTGACAGATTATGAAATCTGGAAAAACAACCCAGAAAAAGTATTTGGTATGACTAAGGAGTTTACTGAGAAATACCCTAATACCACCGCACGTATTGTGAAAGCCTTATTGCGTGCAGCCCAGTGGTTAGATGCCGATGACAATGCTAACCGGCCTGCAGCTGTTAAGATTCTTGCGCAAAGCAACTATGTGGGTGCCGACTACGAAGTCATTGCCAACAGCATGACCGGCACCTTTGAATACGAAAAAGGCGATAAGCGTTCGGTGCCAGACTTCAACGTATTCTTCCGTTACTTCGCAACTTTCCCATACTACTCAGATGCTGTTTGGTACCTAACGCAGATGCGTCGTTGGGGACAGATATCAGAGCCCAAATCTGACCAGTGGTACTTTGATGTTGCAGCCAGTGTTTACCGTCCTGACATCTACAAGAAAGCCGCACTAGAGTTGATTGAGGAAGGCACAATGACTGCCGCTGACTTTCCAGAATTTGCCGCAGAAACAGGTTTCCGTTCACCACAAAAACACTTTATCGACAACATTGTGTATGACGGCACAGCACCTAACACCTACCTGAAGAAATTTCCTATTGGCCTAAAAGACGAAACCCTCTAGGTTTTAAATCGCCTAGAAAAGGTTGGCATGCCCGGCAGGTGTGTCAGCTTTTGGATCATAAATTTTTTACCCACGCGCTCGTTATAAAAAGGACGCCCAGCAATATGTTAGCCAAGCTCCAACAGTTGAAAACCCAAGTGACTTTTGCCAGCCTCTTTATTCGTTATGAGGTGTTGGCCAAAGCGATAGCGCTGCCATGTGTGGGGATCATTATGTTTATCTTTTTATGGCAAATAACGGCAAGCAACATCGTCACCTCACTGGGTCAGTTTCCAGGTCCTGGCGACGTCTGGAGCCAGTCTAAAGTTCTGGTTACCGAGCATTACCAAGAGCGCGACAAAGCGCAACAATTTTACCAGCGCCAAGAAGTACGCAACACTAAAAAACGGGCCAATAACCCAGAAGCAGTGGTAAAGATCCGTCAGTACACTGGCCAAGCCACTTATTTCGACAAAATTATAACCAGCCTATATACCGTCGCTTTTGGTTTTTTCATCGCAACCATAGTCGCCATTCCCCTAGGCATTGTTTGCGGCCTCAGTGACAAGGTCTATCGTGCTGTAAACCCCATTATTCAAGTATTCAAACCAGTCTCCCCACTGGCGTGGCTACCTCTGGTCACCATCGTGGTATCTGCAACTTATACCAGTACCGACCCCTATTTTGAAAAAGCCTTTGTAACGTCGGCAGTCACCGTTGCCCTATGCTGCTTGTGGCCCACAGTGGTTAATACCATCGTCGGGGTGGCTAGTATTGACCGCGACCTTATAGACGTGAGTCGCGTGTTGCGCCTATCGACCTTTGTGCATATCAAAGCCATTGTTATCCCCTCTGCTCTGCCCTTGATTTTTACTGGGCTACGGCTGTCTTTAGCGACCGGCTGGATGGTGCTCATAGCAGCAGAAATGTTGGCGCAGAATCCTGGACTGGGAAAATTTATTTGGGACGAATTTCAAAACGGGTCCTCTAGTTCGCTAAGCAGAATTATGGTGGCGGTCATCACCATTGGCATTATCGGATTTATTCTCGATCACCTGATGTTAATGATACAAAAACGTTTTAGCTGGGACCGGCAGGCCATCTTACGCTAGCCCCCAACACAGGTGTATAAACCAGAAATTAATACCAGGACATAATTATGCAAAATCGCTATCTCGAAATCAGCCAGGTGAGCATTGAATTCCCTACCGCTGGGGAGCCCTACCGCGCACTACAAAATGTAAACATGTCGATTCAGCAGGGCGAATTTATTTCCCTAATTGGTCATTCGGGTTGCGGTAAATCAACAGTACTGAATATTATCGCCGGTCTCTATCAGGCCACCGAAGGTGGCATTATCCTAGAGGGACGAGAGGTCAACGAACCAGGGCCAGACCGAGCCGTGGTATTTCAAAACCATGCACTGTTGCCGTGGTTAACGGTTTATCAAAATGTGGAGCTAGCCGTGAAGTCGGTATTCAATAGCACCAAAAGTAAAACCGAGATTCGCGCATGGATTGAACACAACCTGCAGCTTGTGGATATGCAACATGCGCTACACAAATTACCTGGAGAGATCTCTGGTGGCATGAAGCAGCGCGTGGGTATTGCTCGCTGCCTAGCCATGCAACCCAAGGTGCTACTCATGGACGAGCCCTTTGGCGCACTGGACGCACTAACCCGTGCTCATCTACAAGATTCCCTTATGGAAATTCAAACCCAACTTGGCAACACCGTAATAATGATCACTCATGACGTTGACGAAGCCGTGCTGCTATCCGACCGCATTGTCATGATGAGCAACGGCCCTGCAGCCACCATTGGTGAAATATTACACGTTGAATTAGACCGGCCAAGGAATCGTTTAGCCTTGGCTGAAGATGCAGATTTTAATGCCTACCGTCAGCAGGTACTGCGTTTTCTGTATGAAAAACAAAAGAATCCAGCCACCAAAACAGCTGCCTAGAACGTTAAGCAAGCGCCCATTAAGGATAAACCCATGTTAAAAGTCGTCATTGTTGGAAATGGTATGGTCGGCCATCATTATGTTGAGCAGCTCATTGCCTCGGCGGTAAACGCACATATCACCGTTCTTGGCGGTGAAACACGTCCCGCCTATGACCGAGTGCACCTTTCTGACTACTTTGCTGGACGCACGCCTGAAGACCTGGCCCTCACCACCAAAGAGCACTACCGTGAAATTGGGGTTGATGCATATTTTGGCGACATGGTGGTGCGTATAAACCGCGACAATAAAACAGTCATCACTAAAAGTGGGCAAGCACACAGCTACGACAAGCTGGTGCTAGCCACCGGTTCCTATCCTTTTGTGCCGCCAGTGCAAGGTAATGACCTGCCCCCCTGCACAGTATATCGCACCATTGACGATCTTGGCCTGATTCAAGATCAGGCCCATAACGCCAAGGTTGGGGTTGTGGTGGGTGGCGGACTGCTGGGACTTGAAGCCGCTAACGCAGTACAAAACCTTGGCCTTGAAACTCATGTTGTGGAATTCGCACCCGGCCTTATGGGCGTGCAGTTAGACACGGGCGGTAGCGGCATGTTGCGCCGCAAGATTGAAGCTCTGGGGGTCAAGGTACATACCAGCAAAGCCACTCAGGTGATCGAAGCCAACAGCAACAGCGAAGGCCGCCTAGTCATGCGCTTTGCCGACGGCGGCTCCCTAGTCACAGATATGATCGTGTTTTCGGCCGGTATTCGCCCCTACGACCAGCTAGCCCGCGACTGCGGATTAATCGTTGGGGCGCGCGGCGGTATTGAAATTGACAAGCATTGTCAAACCAGTGACTCAGCTATTTTTGCCATCGGTGAGTGCGCATTGTTTGACGGTAGAATCTATGGCTTGGTTGCCCCAGGTTACCGCATGGCAGAAGCAGCGGTTAGCCAACTGGGAAGCGATAGAATTGATTTCCAGGGCGCCGACATGAGCACCAAGCTTAAATTGCTCGGTGTTGACGTGGGTTCTATTGGCGACGCCCACGGCACACAAGAAGGCGCTGTGGCTTACACCTTTAGCGACGAGCGCATCGACGTCTATAAGCGTCTAATTGTGAGCGCCAACGGTAAAAATTTACTGGGGGCTGTGTTGGTTGGAGACTGCTCCGAGTACGATACCTTGCTGCAATATTTTTTAAATGGCATTGACCTTCCTGCTGACCCAGAAACCCTCATTCTGCCTGCCAATATAGGTGGGGCGCCCGTATTGGGTGCTGCAGCACTACCTATAACCGCCACCATATGCTCATGCCACAATGTCAGCAAGGGTGATATTGTAGCCGCCATGGATGTTGGCTGTTTGTCATTGGCTGAGGTGAAATCTGAAACTGCGGCCAGCAGCGGGTGTGGCGGCTGTGCGGCTTTGTTAAAGAATATTGTCGACGACGAAATGGCATCGAGGGGTTTGGAAGTTGATACCGCCATGTGTGAACACTTTAACTTCACACGCCAACAAATGTTCCACATTATCAAAGTGGAAAGCATTAGAAGTTTTGAAGACCTGCTGCATAAACATGGCACTGGCCGCGGGTGTGATATCTGTAAACCCACTGCGGGTTCGATTTTAGCGTCATTGTGGAATGACTACGTATTGGACGACCAACATGTAGGCCTGCAAGACACCAATGACACCTTTCTTGCCAACATGCAAAATAATGGCACCTACTCCGTGGTACCACGTATTGCTGGAGGCGAAATCACTCCCGATAAATTGATTGTTTTGGGTCAGGTGGCAAAAAAATACCAGCTCTACACCAAAATTACCGGCGGCCAGCGCATCGACCTGTTTGGGGCGCGAGTGCAACATCTTCCCGCCATCTGGCAAGAACTGATCGAAGCGGGTTTTGAAACTGGTCATGCCTACGGCAAGGCACTGCGCACGGTTAAGTCCTGTGTTGGCAGCACCTGGTGCAGATACGGCGTACAAGACAGCGTGGCCATGGCGCTTTATGTTGAAAATCGTTACAAGGGTCTGCGCTCACCCCATAAATTGAAATCTGGCGTATCGGGATGCACCCGCGAGTGTGCAGAAGCCCAATCCAAAGATTTTGGTATTATCGCCACTGAAAATGGTTGGAACCTCTATGTGGGTGGCAATGGTGGCATGAAGCCGCGCCACGCCGAATTGTTTGCCATTGATCTGGATGATCAAACCCTGATCAAATACATCGATCGTTTCCTCATGTTTTATGTGCGCACCGCTGACCGTCTGCAGCGCACCTCGGTGTGGATGGGCAATTTGGAAGGTGGACTGGACTATCTAAAGCAAGTAATCATCGAAGACTCTCTAGGCATCTGCAATGACTTAGAAGCTCAGATGGATGCGGTTGTGGGCAGCTACCAGTGCGAATGGAAAACCACCATTGAAGACCCAGAAAAGCTAAAGCGCTTCCGCCAGTTTGTCAATTCTGAAGCCGAAGACAGAGCCATTGTTTTTGTTGAAGAACGGGGCCAGCCACGCCCGGCTACAGAAGCAGAACGCCAACAAATGTTAACTACCCCAGCCTAGGAAATACTCCATGACGAGCACTGTAAAAGATCAGGCCATGCGTATATGCCGGCAGAGCGATTTGATTCCCAATTCGGGAGTCTGCGCAGAATTTTTGGGTCAACAAGTGGCCCTATTTTATCTACCCAATGAAAATCCAGCCGTTTACGCCATTGGTAACTGGGACCCAATTGGTAAAGCCAATGTATTGTCCCGCGGAATGGTTGGTGATATCGATGGCCGGCTAATGGTTGCATCCCCATTGTACAAACAACATTTTGATTTACTCACCGGTGAGTGTATCGAAAACGGCGAGGTCTCAGTACCAGTCTATGCCGTGGCGCTTGTCGCCAACCATGTGCTCATGAGATAGAGGGTTATTAGCCATGAAGCCCCAACTCATCGCCAGCACTAACAGTGTCATAAAGACCACTTGTCCCTATTGTGGGGTGGGCTGTGGTGTCAGTGCAACAATTAAAAACCATCACCTGCTAAGCGTCGCTGGTGATCAACTGCATCCGGCGAACTTTGGTAAGCTGTGCGTTAAGGGCAGTGCACTGCATGAAACCATGGGCGACCATGGGCGGCTATTGCAGCCAAGCATTGAGGGTGTGGATGTAGACTGGCCCACGGCCATCTCTGCAGTGGCAGAAAAATTGAACACCATTCGCAACCAACATGGCGCTGGATCTATTGGCTTTTACCTTTCGGGACAATTACTCACTGAAGACTACTATGTGGCCAATAAACTGGCCAAGGGCTTTATTGGCACCAGCCATGTAGACACCAATTCCAGACTCTGCATGTCGTCGGCGGTGGCTGGTTACAAACGAGCTTTTGGTGCTGATGCTGTGCCTTGCAACTACGAAGACCTTGAACAATGTCACCTGCTGGTGCTTACCGGCTCCAATGCCGCCTGGACTCACCCCATTCTCTACCGCAGAATCGCCGACGCCAAAATCAAAAATCCTGCCATGCGGGTGGTGGTTATCGACCCACGCCGAACTGCGACCTGTGATCTGGCCGACCTACATCTGGCCATTGCTCCAGGTGCAGACGCCTTTGTATTTAATGGCCTACTTGCTTATATGCAACAAGGTGGTCATCTCAACACAGATTATATTGCACAACACACGCAAGGGATTGACGCTGCAATCGCTAAGGCCGAGGCGTTAAGTCCTGCTGAGCTTGCACAAGCGACTGCGCTCACCACGCAGGAATTACACACCTTCTACCAATGGTTTTGTGAAACTGAAAAGACCATCAGTTTCTATTCTATGGGCATTAACCAATCCGCCACGGGCACTGACAAATGTAATGCCATAATTAACTGTCACTTGGCGACAGGTCGCATCGGTAAAGTGGGCATGGGGCCCTTCTCAATGACTGGCCAACCCAACGCCATGGGCGGCCGTGAAGTGGGTGGTTTGGCCAATATGTTGGCCGCCCACATGGATTACAACACAGAAAATATCGCCACTGTGAGTGAATTTTGGCAGACCGACAGCCTCAGCCAAAAGCCTGGCTTGAAAGCTGTGGATCTATTTGATGCCGTTGCCGATGGCCACATCAAAGCTATCTGGATCATGGGCACCAACCCAGTGGTTAGCATGCCCAATGCAGATCGAGTAAGAGCCGCTTTGCAAAGTTGCGACACGGTCATTGTGTCAGACTGTGTCGCCGAGACCGACACCACGGCCACTGCTAATATACTTTTACCGGCCAGTGGCTGGGGTGAAAAGTCAGGCACCGTGACTAATTCTGAGCGCCGCATTTCTCGTCAACGGGCACTCGTTGAGCCGGCTGGACAAGCCAAGCCAGACTGGTGGATTATGTCGAAAGTGGGACAAGCAATGGGCTTTAATGACGCCTTTGATTACCATTCACCCAGAGATATTTTTATTGAACATGCCCAACTTAGTGGGTTTAAAAATACGGGCAACAGACTGTTTAATATCAGCAGCCTAAGCCATTTGTCAAAGCAGCAATACGATCAACTTGAACCCATTCAGTGGCCGGTGACTCCACTCAAACCTAAGGGTACTGATCGATTGTTTGAGGATGGCCTATTTGTAACGCCAAGTGGAAAAGCTAACTTTGTTGCTGTTAACGCACAACTGCCACAAATCCAGACCTCCATTGATGACTACCCCCTGACGTTAAACACTGGGCGCATTCGCGACCAGTGGCACACCATGAGCCGCACCGCTCGAACCAGCACATTACTGAGTCACATAGACCAACCCTTTGTCGCAATGCACCCAGATACAGCCACCCATGCTGGATTGATGGATGGTGATCTTGTCCAAGTGTCTACCCAAAGCGGTAGCATTAAAGTAGTTGCTACTGTGGATGCAGGCATGGGGGAAAACCAGATTTTTGTGCCCATTCATTGGAATGACCAATATGCTGGGAGTGCCAGGGTTAGCGCTCTAGTAGCGCCCACAACTGATACGGTTTCTGGTCAGCCCGAGTTTAAATACAGTCGCGCAGCCATGGTAAAAGTAGACGCGCCAGTTTGGGCCACGGTGGTCAGTCGTCAGAAGCTAGACTGTACACAGTTTATCAATTGGAGCGCTGCGCCTATTGCCGAGGGCCATGGCTTTATCTACCAGATCGTTGTTCCATCCAACTTTAACTGGCCAGATTTTATCGCCGCCAAACGGCTTAGGGAACAGGGCCCTGCCCAGGCCTACGAACGCTTTTCTGATCGTTGCCATGATGATGAGCGCCTCATTAGCTTTAGCGACCAGCGCATTGAGTTAGCCATCTTTAGCCATCAAGACAAAAAGGCGCTGCCCGACAGCCAATGGATGCGTGCCCTAGTATCACAAGCTGTTGCCCAAACCTACTGGCCGCTCCTGTCGGGCACCACACCTACGGCTGGCAAACTCATTTGTTCATGCTTTAAAGTGAGTGAAGGGGATATTCGAGCCGCCATCGTCAACGGTGCCAATTCTGCAGCTGCATTAGGCCAGCAACTCAAATGTGGCACCAACTGCGGTTCCTGTATCCCTGAATTGAATGGCCTGTTGGCTAATTAGAAGGCTGCTTTTTGAATTCTCCACAGGCAACGGCCAGGACGACACTAACTTCAGGGCTTGCCAGCCTAATACGGATGCACGACTGATACTGGTCAACGGTTTCACTCCCCTTTTTTCGGAGTCTCCTCATCTGTCTTGATTCAGAAATGGATTTATCACATACTTGGCTGACTCAGGTTAGCGAACACCCCGTAAGGCGTACACCTGAGTTTCGTGTCCATTAAACCTAATTCTGTCTCGGGACTATGCACTTGGCAGATTAAACACTAGGAGAGGATGCGTCATGCCTTCACCCACAGAAATTACAGTGACCCAACTTTCTCGCCTAATTGACACACCTGCCGCACCAATAATTATTGATGTGAGTACTGACGTGGATTTTGAACTCGATCCAGATTTAATTCCTACCGCATTGCACCACCCTTTTTACGCAATGGCATTACTGGCACCCAGACTGATGGATAAGCGCGTAATAGTTTATTGCCAGAAGTTTAAGAAATTAAGCCAGGGCGCTATGGCTGTTTTACGTAATCACGGTAACAACGCCGAAACCCCTGAAGGCGGCCATTTCTCCTGGCGTGATACCGGTGAACTGCTGGTGCCAGCCGTGAAAACACCCTTGTCAGCATCGACGAATGCGAGTGTCGGGATAACGCGACATCGACCTAAAATTGATCACATAGCTTGTCCATGGCTAATACGCAGGTTGGCCATGGCTGAAAAGTTTGACGCCACACCTTTAGCGCTGAGCGTGAGATACCGCTGGCGGAAGCCACGATTGGCCGCCAACCAGCCCGAGGGCCTGAACCATGGACAGCATTGATACCGACGCCGAGCTTGATACTCGGCAGTCGCCCTCACGTAATGAGGCGTTCATGGTTTGGCTGCGCATTGGGTTGTTGTCTTTTGGTGGGCCCGCTGCACAGATTGCACTCATGCATCGAGAAATCGTTGATAAAAAACAATGGTTGAGCGAACGACAATATTTAAACGCACTGAGTTTTTGTATGCTGCTTCCGGGGCCGGAGGCGATGCAGTTAGCCACCTATGTCGGTTGGCGGTTACACGGTACGATAGGTGGACTGGTCGCCGGCCTGCTCTTTGTCTTACCCGGCGCGGCAGTGGTATTGGCGCTGGCGGCTGTTTACGCGGTTTATGGTGAAGTGTCTTTAGTGGCGACACTTTTTCTTGGCGTTAAGGCGGCGGTCATCATTGTTGTTGTAGAAGCATTGATCAAGGTTTCTAGACGTGCTTTGCAGCTGCCCGAACACTGGGTAGTTGCCGCATTAGCGTTCATAGGAATTTTTTTCCTGGCGTTGCCTTTCCCTTTGATTATTCTGCTTGCGGCTTTTTTCGGTTTTATGCGCGCAGGTGCACAACCCAGCGATACAAGATCTGACCGGGTTGACATTACTCTCTCTGGCACTTTATCAACCACCGCGATATGGCTTGCAGTCTGGTGGCTACCCATATTAGCCATGGCAGTTTTTGCCAGCGATAGTCTTTTACTGGAACTCGGCGTTTTCTTTTCCAAGCTTGCAGTAGTCACATTTGGTGGAGCCTACGCGGTGCTGGCCTATCTTGGTCAGGATGTAGTCGGCCATTACGGCTGGTTAACTGCAGGTGAAATGATGGATGGCCTTGGCCTTGCTGAGACGACGCCAGGGCCATTAATTCTGGTGAATGAATTCGTTGGCTTTTTGGCTACCTATCGCGAAGGTGGTATCTGGCATGGGTTACTCGGTGCCGTGGTAACTTTATGGGCTACTTTTGTGCCGTGCTTTCTATGGATATTTGTCGGGGCGCCCTATATTGAGTGGATCGGTTCACAAACGCGTTTGCGTGGTGCTTTAACGGCCATTACTGCAGCGGTGGTTGGCGTGATTTTGAACCTGACCATTTGGTTTGCATTGCATGTGTTTTTTACAAAAGTAGTTGCTGAAAAACACGGGCCATTAGTGCTCTGGTTGCCCGATCTGAATTCAATAGACTGGCGCATTATTGGGTTGTCGATATTATGTGCCGGGCTAAT
>TARA_B110000902_G_scaffold267171_1_pt1 | contig 13344 bp, 14 predicted proteins | sample TARA_B110000902 | Tara Oceans TARA_B110000902 (sample SAMEA4398009) | marine metagenome | biome: Polar Biome; feature: [SRF] surface water layer (ENVO:00010504); material: water (ENVO:00002006), including particulate matter (ENVO:01000060) such as... | depth 5 m | reverse complement strand
TAGTAGAAGTAAAAAGTCCAATAGATTCTTTAAATTTGAGTTGAACCTATAGTGTGGATAAAGTTCACTAGTGCACTTTATCCGCTTGTTATGTACAATTGATGCCCAACACTAACGATATAAATTACGTTAAAAAGATGTAGCTTACAGAATAAATGCAATTACAGAAAAACATAGTGCTTCTCGCAATTGGTTTGGTTACTCTTCTTTCATGTAAGAAAGAGGAAGTAGCAAATACTTGTGCATCCAATATTAATAGTGATTGTGAACATATCGCAAACGTGAAGAATTATTTTCATTTTGGTGTTGGTTCTTGGTGGGTTTATGAAGAAGAGAGTTCAGGTACGTTAGATACCATTACTGTAACTTGGTCTGTGGAAGATCAAACATCTTATAATTTTATAACAGAAACTTATAGTTCGCATCAAGACTATTATGTCGAGTACAAGCCTTTACCATCGAATGGCTCAGGTAATAGTTGCCCAAATAACAATGTGATTTGCGATAGATGTATTAGGGTAATGAAATTAAAGTTCAATTCAATCGAAACCATTGGAGGTACCGCTTGTTTTTCCTTTATTCCTAAAGTTGGTGACACCATGTATAATTACCAAAATGGACAGCAACTTAATAAAATATATGTTACAAATAAGCTGGATAGTTTTGACTTGGGCTCGTTGTCTTTTGGACGAACGATTTGCGTAGCTGAGGAGATTACAGCAGTCGAATTGAACCAGCCAACATTTCATTACTATAGCAATGGAGTAGGTCTTATTAAGAAAGAGCTATTATATAGCGACGAAGTTTGGAATTTAATTGATTATCACATTGAAGAGTAGTTACATATATATCATTGTTATTGCATGTTTAATAGCAATAAGTTCCTCTTGTAAAAAAGAAGAGCCTGCTCCTCAACCAGTAACTTCAAATGTAAACGGCTGGGATTGCGAGCCTATTCAGGGAGTTAAGGATTTTTTCTTTTTCAAAGAAGGCTCTTGGTGGGTGTATCAAGAAGAAGGTTCAGGTGAATTGGACACAATTTCGGTGACCATAGCTGCGCACGATCCTAATTCGTATAATTTTGACATTCGCGTTTACAGTTCTTTTGAGGACTACTCTTATCATTTTTGGCCCGTCTCAAGTCAAAGCTCACCAAGTGCGCACTGTCCTGATATAGGAACGATTTGCGATCGATGTTTGAAAGTCAAGCGATCCAAATACAAACCAGGTGAATTCGTTAGTGAAGCCACATGTTTTTTCTATTTACCTGAAGTGGGGCAACATGATCTTAACTGGAATTATCTATTTCTTGGGAATGAGGTAAGAACTGACAGTATTATGGATAGCCTTACAATCTCAGGATCTAATTTCGGATCATCCGTTCGAATTTTCGAACAAAGTTGTGTAATGGAAGGATATCAGCCTACCTATCATTACTTCAGTCGAGATGTTGGGTTAGTGAGAAAAGAATTATTGTTTGATGCCAAAGTCTGGAATTTGGTGGACTTTTATATCGCTCCATAGTTCATAGAATTCTGGAGCGATTCGGTATGATAGAACTGTTTATAAGATGTACATAACAACCGCTAAAAACCATACGGGTTCCTTGCTTCGGAATATCACTTAAGTTTAAAAAATCATTCCTATCTTCGAGAAACTAGATTTAGTTAAGAGCCGTACGGTTCCTAGCGGCGAACCGTTATACGCAATTACTAACCAGATAAAACATTCATTATGAAATCGAAAATCTTAACTATTGGACTAATTGCTCTTGCTTTGAGTACTTTTGGGAAGAGTAAGAAAGCTCGTATTTCGCAATAAGCTACTACATGAAACAATTAACTGCTTTTCTTTTTATATTCCACCTGTGTTCAATACCTATTTTTGGTCAAACTGTACTTTTATCAGAGGACTTCGCACTCGGAACGCTTCCCGTTGGATGGAGTCAATCAACCAACGCAACTGATGGTGGTTGGCTACTAGGAACCAATACTTCGCTTCAAAGCACATATTGGTCAATTTCGTCACATGGAAATTTTATTGCAACGAATGATGATGCCTGTGATTGCGACAAATCAGAAGACTACCTCATTACACCGTCTTTGGACTTAACGGGGATGAGTTCGGTAGCGCTTCAATTTCAGAATTATTTTAACGGCGGTACTCTATTCGGTGGCACTGAGGTAGCGACTGTAGAGTATTCACTAGACAATGGAACGACGTGGACGATTTTACAAACAATCGTTGGAGTTGATAATGATCAGTGGGACGCTCAATCGATAAGTCTTAATTCTCTGGCAGGAAATTCCAACGTGATGATTGGCTTTCATTATTTCGATGATTTCAATTGGCTATTTGGCTGGGCCATTGACGACGTTAAAGTCATAGAAGTTACCGGGATGGACCTGGCCGTAAGCTCACTAACAGTCCCTTCTACTCAGTCGACAGGTTCAACGAATCCAATAACGGGAGTTGTAACAAATATTGGCTTAGAAACGATTCAATCATTCGATTTGTCATGGACGATTGGCGGTTCGGTTTACACCAATAATATTTCCGGTTTGTCTATTCCCTCTTTAGGCACCTTCAACTTTTCTCATACGGATCAAATGCAAATTACCAATAGTGGGGCGTATATTTTGGATGTATCCATAAGTAATGTAAATGGACAGCCAATAGATTCGAATGCAACGAATGACATTCTATCAATGAATCTTATAGCTGTAGAATACGGGACTATAGTTAGCGGCGCATTTAGCCGTGACTATATTTACTATCATGCAAGCACAGCAGCCGCAAATTGTCCATTGGTTATGGTTTTTCATGGCTATGGAGGAAATGCCGAAAACATCATGAATTACAGCCAATTTAATACGCTTGCCGAAGAGTTCGGATTTGCCGTTTGTTACCCACAAGGAACGGAAGATTTCAATAATAACAATTTCTGGAACGTAGGTTATGATTTTCAACCTGGTGAAACCGTCAATGATGTCGTTTTTGTTGATGATCTTATTGATTTGCTGAGTGCACAGAATTCTTTGAGTAATGAAGAAATTTTTGCCACGGGAATGTCCAATGGAGGAGATTTTTCCTACTTACTTGCCTGTACATCTTCTGAAACGTTCAAAGCGATTGCACCTGTTGCTGGGATGATGCTTCAACACATTATAGATACGTGTAATCAAGTGAGTGAAGTATCAATTCTTGAAATCCATGGTACGAATGACAATGTTACACCCATGAATGGTGATCCAATGAATAATGATGGATGGGGAGCGTATCCAAGCATTCCAAATACAATCGATTACTGGGTCAACCTTTACGGGCTAACAAGTCTAGCGTCAAGTAATTTTCCGAACATCGATCCAACTGATGGCAGTACGGTCAGTTCAGAGAAATACACCGAAAACACTTCGTGCACTCAAGTGTGGCTGTATACTGTAGATGGAGGCGGGCATGATTGGCCTGGAGCATCGGGAAATATGGATCTTTCAGCGAGTAGACAAGCGTGGCTATTTTTTGAGCAATTATGTGTGAATCCTGTCGGAATTGTAGAAGTCAATTCTAACATTGAACGTCAATTACTAAGAATTACCGATTTGATAGGGCGAGAAACTGAATTCGAAAAAGGGGTTATCCTGATCTATCAATATTCTGATGGCTCCGTAGAGAAAAAGGTAGTACTCGATTAATGAACCGCTTTTTAACACTTTTTCATACTGAATATAGCACAACATACCAAAAGCAAGTCTTTTGCCAAGAAACCTAAACCTTAATTTCATCTTTTATGTGTCGTCATGGAACAAGGGTACGGTTAAATAAAATTAAAATTAGTCCTTCAGGAATGAGTTTTTTTGATGCATATTAACACGTGTAACCGCTTTCCAAGAGACACATCAGTTACACTTGCAAAACTCCAACAAAGCACAATTAATAACATACCGCCCACCTTGAAAACTTATTGTTCTGATTTTTTTGTCATTTAAGTTTTCGAGTTTTGATCAAACCCTACCATTATTTCAGAAATCTAAGTTCTGCAACAGAGGCATCACAGAAGAAATATGCGTGGTTTCGCTTCGGGAAATCCCATTTGGATTGATGATTTTATTCGTAATATTGAGAAACCAGCCTTATAATTAATCCGCACGTTGCGCAGCTGATTGCTATTGCGAACTGTCACCTTCAAAAAAGAATAACATGATTAAAAAAAATCTACTTTATTTATTTATAATTTCAGTTTCTATGCTAGGATTATTTTCATGCGCTACAATACCGAAAAACGCAACCGCTGTTACATCTTTCGATAAAGAAAAATACCTCGGTAAATGGTATGAGTTCGCTAGGTTTGATTTTAAGTTTGAAAAGAACTTAAATAACACAACTGCCGAATATTCTCTAAATGAAAACGGAACAATAAAAGTTGATAATCGAGGCTACAACACCGTTAACAACCAATGGCAACAATCAATTGGCAAAGCCAAGTTTGTGAAAAATGATAGTATCGCAATGTTGAAAGTTTCATTTTTTGGTCCATTCTATGGGGGATATAATGTCTTAGCGATTGACGCCGATTATAAATATGCTCTTGTTGCTGGAGGAAGTCTAAAGTACCTATGGATTCTATCACGCGAGACCTCAATACCTGAAGAGACAAAAGTTAAATATCTCGAAATTGCGGAAAATATTGGCTTTGAAACATCCAATCTTTTATGGATTGTTCATGACAAACAGAAATAAATCCTTCACATGAAATAAAACAGGACTAAGTATTAAACGTGATTATTGAGTCCATAAACTTCAAAATAGTAGCTTTTTTTTGCTCTGAATATTTAGAGTTCTGATTCCAATGATAAAAACTTCAATATTTTCGCTCCTCCTCTACCTTTCAAACGATTTTTTCATATCTTTGCACTCCTGTTTATAAAAAGACAGGGGACTATTAGTATTAATAACAAAACACAATTTTATGAATTCTTACGAAACTGTTTTCATTTTAACTCCCGTTTTGTCTGAAGAACAGGCAAAGGAAGCAGTGCAGAAATTCGAGAGCGAAGTTGGCTCATTAGGTGGAAAGGTAAAGCATTCTGAAAGCTGGGGATTGCGCAAATTAGCGTACCCAATTCAGAAAAAATCTACTGGATTTTACTTCCTGACAGAATTTGAAGCACCAGGCTCAGCAATTAACGATCTTGAGGTATCGTTCAAACGTGATGAACGTGTTATGCGTTTCCTTACTGTTAGAATGGACAAAGATCATTTAGCATATGCTGACAAGCGTAGAGCAAAAATGGGCGCTAAGAAAACTGTAGAAGCTTAATCATTAACATTTAAAAAGAGAAAAAATGGCTCAAAACGATGTAAGGTATTTGACTCCAATTAACATTGAGATCAAAAAAGAAAAATACTGCCGATTCAAAAAGAGTGGTATTAGATTTATCGATTATAAAGACGCTGGTTTCTTATTGAAATTAGTGAACGAGCAAGGTAAAATCTTGCCACGTCGATTAACAGGAACTTCACAGAAGTATCAAACTAGAGTTAACAAGGCTATCAAACGTGCTCGTCACATTGCGGTAATGCCTTACGTTGGCGATATGTTGAGATAGTAATTTGTATAACAAGAAATTTATTTGAAATGGAAGTAATTTTAAAGAAAAACGTAGACAACCTTGGATATACGAACGAACTAGTATCTGTTAAAAACGGATATGGACGTAACTTCTTAATCCCACAAGGATATGCAATTTTAGCAACGGCTTCTGCAAAGAAAGCGCACGCTGAAATCATGAAACAAAAATCGCACAAAGATTCTAAAGTTCGGACTGAAGCTGAAGAGCTTGGTAAGAAAATCGAATCAACTTCAGTGAAAATTATCACGAAGTCTGGTGAGAAAGGAAAAATCTTTGGTTCTGTTAACACTCTTCAATTGTCTGAGGCTCTTAAAGCTGAAGGAATTGATATCGACAGAAAATCATTGAAAATTAAAGATGAGCCAATCCGTGAGGTTGGAACATTCGAAGCATCTGCTAACCTTCACAAAGACGTGAAAGCAATATTCAGTTTTGAAGTTGTTGGTGAGTAATTCGCTGAATTAATTTTGAAATCCCTCTTGGTTTTGCTTTGAGGGATTTTTTTTGCCTTTTATTTTCTGTTTTACGGGTACAATACCATCCACGAGAATAATGCTACTAATTGTTCTTCTATTTTCATACGCTTAACTATTATTTGGGCAAGACACAATTGTTCTGAATAGAAATAATCTAGACCACTCAATAGCGAAGCAATTCACGATTTACGAATCAAGCCAAGATATTTCAGTTGACAAATTTCTAAGCAACAAAAACACACTGAAATCCAAAAAAAAACTGAAAAACTCAGAAGCAAATTTAGATTTCACGACAAAAACATATTTTGTTCATTTTAGAATAAAGAATTCGTAATTATTTACACTGAACAGAACACTGAGCCTGTCGAAGTGAGGTAAAGTATACTGAAGCATTTTAAATTATTAATTGTCAATTTGTAATTAGGATTAACTTTGCAGCATGATGAAAATTTCGTTTTTAGCGGTCTTAGCAATTCTATTTGTAAGTTGCGATGGAAATAAACAGAAGAAGCACGCTTCATTTGATGACCCTGAGAAAATCGAAATTAGATATGCTGAGAATTTCAAATTGAAAAAAATCAAAGATGGCTATTTGCTTGAATTGCTAAAACCAGGAACAAAGGACGTTTCTGAAACCTACGAAATCTACCCTTCTGAAAACAAGAAAATCATTAGCCTTACTGCAACTTTAAACGGAATGCTAGCTGCTTTAAATTCTCAAGACTTGATCGTCGGTATTTCAGATTACGACCATGTTTACGACAGCGGAATTCGATCCAGGTTTAAAAATGGAGGTGTTAAAGAATACGGAGGTACAGCTCAAAACTCTTTAGAAAAGCTCGTTGCCAGTGAAGCGAATATTATATTCTATGATATCGTTGACGAGCAGTTTCCAAACCAACAGAAGTTGAAGAAATTTGGAATTCAAGTCATGCCGATTTACGATTGGAGAGAAAACCACCCACTTGCGAAAGCCGAATGGATTAAAGTTGTTGGAGCTATTACAGGAAAAATAAAAGAGGCCAATGCCTTTTTCGATCAAGTTGAAAAGGATTACAACATTCTCAAAAATTTGGGAAAGAATTATTCAAAAAAACCAACCGTTCTTTGTGGGAACCTAATAGGTGATTCTTGGTACACGCCTTCCGGAAACAATTATTACGCAATGATGATTGAAGATGCTGGAGGAGATTACCGCTACAAAACAACGAAAGGAACGATAAGCCTTGCGCTCTCAATTGAACAAATATTGAACGATAATTTAAAGACAGAAATCTGGTTAAATCCAGGCTATAAAGACAAAACAACGATTCTTAAAACAAACCCTCACGCAAAACATTTGGGCGCTTTTAAAAACAACGTGTATTGTTATTCGAACGGAATGAAAAAGTTTTGGGAACAAAGCGCATCGCGTCCTGATTTGGTATTATCAGACATGATCGTGCTTTTTCATCCTGAGGACAAAAGTATCGGCACTCTTAATTTCTATAGTCAAATCAACTAGTGAATATTTCAAAAAGACAAAATGCTCTATTATTGGCCTTGCTTATTTGCTTGCCGATAATTGCGCTGATCCATCTTTTTGTTGGTCAAATTGACATTTCATTTACCGATTACTTCGATTCTATTTTCAATTTTGACGATCGAAATGCCAGCCACTTAATTTCTAGAGAACTTCGAATTCCAAGAATGACGATGGCTGTCATTGCTGGCGCTGGACTTTCAATTGCTGGATTATTGATGCAAACGCTATTCAATAATCCACTTGCTGGACCTTACGTTTTAGGAATCAATTCGGGAGCTAGCTTGTTCGTAGCCTTGACGATTATGACCGGGATTCCTTTCTTCACCTCAGATTTAGGAATTGTCACAAACGCCTTAATTGGAGCCTTCCTGTTCGGACTCATTATTCTCTTCTTTTCGACAATGGTGCGCATGCAGATCTCTCTTCTGCTTATCGGATTGATGCTGGGAAGTTTCACCTCTGCCCTCGTTTCTCTTGCTCAAACTGCAAGCGACGCTCAAGAATTGAAAATCTTTACGATGTGGGCCTTGGGATCACTTCAAAAAGTTGAATTGCACCAATTGCCGTTGATTCTCGCTTGTTTCGGAGCAAGTATTCTTGGAGCCTTTTTGGTTGTAAAACCATTAAACGCTTTGGTGTTGGGAGACAAAGAAGCCCGATTGCTGGGGACCAATATCAAAAGAGTTCGTCTGGTTATCATTCTGATCACAGCCATCATTACAGGGGTTGTAACGGCCTTTTGTGGTCCGATTGCATTCGTTGGGCTTGCTGTTCCGAATCTTGTTAGAATCCTCTTTAAAACACAAAGCCACGCCATTCTTATTATTGCGAGCATCTTAATTGGAGCCATGTTCATTCTACTTTGTGACATTGCCATTCAATTAATCGAGCCGCACTTCATAATGCCGATCAATGCCTTGACATCTATTATCGGAGCTCCATTTGTAATCCTCTTAGTTTTACGCCGACTCAAATGATACAAACGCAAGGTTTACATATCGGTTATTCTGAATCCATTTTAAGTATGGATGACCTGCACTTGAGTAATGGCGTTCATATTCTAATTGGAAGAAATGGTTCTGGAAAATCGACTTTTCTAAAAACACTTGCGGGGCAGATTCCAAAGATTATGGGCAGCATAAAGATTCAGAACAATGAAGTGTCAGCAATTTCGATTGAAGAGCTTCCGAAGATTATTTCTTTTGTTAGTTCACAATTCCCGATTGTAGAATTCTTAAGAGTATCTGAGTTTGTTGGTCTGGGGAGAAACCCACACACCAATTTCTTCGGAAAGAAGACGAATAAAGACATTGAAGCAATAGATAAGGCTTTGGAAACACTCGGCATTTCTTATTTAAGAGATCGATTCACTTCAGAGTTAAGCGATGGAGAGAAACAATTGGTTTCAATTGCGAAAGCATTAACGCAAGAAACTGCAATTATCGCATTGGATGAACCAACGGCCTTTTTGGACTATTCAAACAAGAAATTGGTCTTGGGGAAATTGGTTGCAATTGGCCAAGAATTCAACAAGTGTATTTTGCTTTCCTCACATGATTTGGATCTAAGTCTAGATGTTAATTGTCCATTTTTAGTGATTGACGACACGTCGAAAACGATTCGATTCATTGAACCTGGAATATCTAAATCCGAACTTATAAAAATTGCTTTTGATTAAGCGAATTAGTTCCGAAGCAATTCTTGAAGTTTCTTGTCAATTTTCGATTTTGACAAATTCGACACGCCATTCTTATCAGCGTATTTAGCCCAATTAGTAACCACGGATTTCACTTCTTGAATAATTTTCGAACCGTTCTTAATTGAAAATTCACCCGCTAGCTCTAGCAATTCTTTAGTTCCAGGATTCATGCCATTACCAGCACATGTCTTACTGTGCATTCCCTGTGATGATGACGAAAATGTCAAATCATAAGCAGGTGCATACGACCATTCTCCATCTCTATCCCATAAAAAAGGGAAGTTTTTAGAATAATCATCGCGGTTATGAGCAAACACATTAAAGGCAGCATGGCGGAACACTTCTTCTTGTAATTTAACTCGATTTATTGATAACGAACCTCTCAAATTATGGGTCAATCTATTACTTCTTGAATGATTAGGATACATATTAATTTCACCATCTCACGAATGCGTTGCCCATCATGTAACAATTCGTAAAAAGAGAGTTTCAATAATATTCAATTTTGTAAAACCCAAGACATAGCAACTACCCCGCCCAATTCTCTCGATCCAAACTCCGATACTGAATAGCCTCGGCAATGTGATCAGCGCCAATATCTGCGGTCTTCTCCAAATCAGCAATTGTTCTAGCGACTTTCAAAATCCTGTCATAAGCTCGAGCAGAAAATCCCAAACTATTCATTGCCTTTTTCAAAAGTTCTGCACTCTTTGAGTCCAATTCACAATATTCACGAATCTGCCTTGAAGACATTTCAGAATTGGAATAAATAGATTTTCCGATTACTTTATTTTCCAATTTTTCGAATGATCTAACAATCGAATTATCGAACCGTCGACCTTGAACCTCCCTAGCCTCCACTACCCTTTTTCGAATATCCGCGCTGGATTCTTTCGACATTCCATTCGCAAGATCATCATAGTTAACTGGAGTCACTTCCACGTGAAGATCGATTCGGTCCAATAAAGGCCCTGACACCTTGTTTAAATAGCGCTGGACATTGCTTGATCCGCACGTACATTGACGCTCTGGATGGTTATAATAGCCGCATGGGCAAGGATTCATCGCAGCAATAAGCATAAAACCAGCCGGATAATCCACACTGAACTTTGCCCGTGAAATTGTCACAGAACGATCTTCCATTGGTTGACGCATGACCTCTAAAACAGATCTTTTGTATTCAGGAAGTTCATCCAAGAACAAAACCCCATTGTGTGCCAGTGAAATTTCACCCGGTTGAGGATATCCGCCGCCCCCAACCAAAGCGACATCAGTAATCGTATTAATATAGGGGGTAAATAACGTGTTCTCTGAAAGAGTTGCCAACGTTGATTTTAAGCATAATTATCAAAGCTTAATACGATCCGTAAATAAACATATCAAAAGAAATTGGTTTAATAAATATAGCCTCTACGCTATTATTAAAAACCAAATAGATGCAAATAAACATTACCAATCATGTAAGCGAGAAATTAGATGAACTCGCAACGGTTTTAGAAAACGACAACAACTTACTAATTACATCTCCTACTGATAGTGGTAAAACGTTTGCTATAGTTAAGTATGCCTCCTTGAATCGAGATAAAAGAATTGCATTTTTAATGCCAACACAAGCCCTAGTGGATAATGTGAAAATTGGTTATGAAGGCAAAGAGCAAAACAATATAAGATGTGGGTACAGTAAAAAGTGGGTACAGGAATATCAAGACAGTAATTTCATTTGTACTACGTATGATTCTTACAAGTTCTTTGAGGATGACTTTGATATGGTGATTGTTGATGAAGCCCATCAATTAGCTGGAGGAGGAGATTACAGAAACGTTCCTGTATCTTCTATTTTGGACATTAAAAGTAAGTTAGTTCTTTTGACTGCTACACCCGAAGTTATTGAGCTGCTGCCAAATTTTAAGAAAGTGGAATTTGTAAAGACTTCTAAAGCCAAAAGAACGGTAAGCATTATTGAAAGTGATATAAAGGCTAAAAGAACTGCAATCAGTATAATTGAAAAGCAAAAGCCCAATACTCTATTGATATTAAGAATTCAGGACAAACAATTAATCGACCATTTACATACGCTATATTCAAGAGATAAGAACATTGTGGTTTTATACTCGGCAGATGTTCAGCAAATGGAGGCTCATCAAGATTTAGATTTGTATAGACAAACTAAAAAAGGAGTTATTCCTAAAGATGTTGATATTTTATTGTGTACTTCAATATTAGATGCTGGTGTGAGTCTAGAGGTAAGTCGTAATGTTGAGGCATGGGCGATATCCGATTATTTTATGCCAAATCCAATTGATATGATTCAATTATATGCAAGGGTTCGTACAAGTTCTATGTATCAAATGAACCTGACTATAATTGGAAGTTTTGGAGTCTACGAAATTGATTCGAGCGCACTTCCAAATGGAATGAACTCCAGTCAACTTTCGATGAAAATGAGCCAAAGGTATAATGAGTATTCTCAAATTGACTTTGAAAGCTATGTAGGCTTATTGAGCTATTATAACATCCAGTATCAAGTCATCAATTTCAAACAGGGCGATGTTGCCAAAGCAAAGTATGCTGGAAAATTAAAACCCGTTAAAATAGCTAAGAACTTATCGAATTTTAAATATGAGTATGATGGCATTGTTCATCTTTGCAAGAATAAAGGCTATGAAAATTGGCTAGCTATAATTGAAGGAAAAGATATCATCAGCTCTAAATCAAATAGAATAGTTTCAAGTATATATTTAGACTTACAAAAAGCAGTTGATTTTAATATATATTTTGGCTTTTTCATAACAGAACAATATAGAAAAAACGTGTTTATCCCTTTAGCCGATGCTTGCGATAGCAACACATCTTCTATTATATTCCGTAAGGTATTAAGCGAACTACTAATAGGATACAATATGCACGAAGGCGATAAGTTTACAATGATCCTTACTAACTACAATAGACTTAACACCTCCCAGAAAAAGAGTATTAAAACTGTTTCAAGTTTACTTTACGACGGCAGAAAATGGAATAGTAGCACAATCCGATTAGAGCGTTTACCGAAATGTATTTATGTCGATATGTATCTAAATAACTTCATAGAAACAAAAGGTACAAAAGTGGCGTAATTTGTATAGAGTTTACTCCAGTAATGTACCATTCAAAACTATTCCTAACTGTTACAAAAGCTTGGCTTAGGTCAGGCTTTGTCTTTTACAGTAACTCAGTAAAGAATGCGTACATTTAATATATTAGGATTATAGATTAGATATAGCCCACTAATGCACTTTATTCACTTATTAGCGAAAACTTAAATAAAAAGCATGCAAAATTATATAATGGTTAGCCTGTTCCTATCTTTCGCTTGGAGCTCTTACAGTCAATGGGATAATGAAGCGGTTGATAATGGATTTGATCCTAAACATAAAATTTCAACTACCAAAAAAAATAATGGAGGCTACCTCAAATTAGTGAGCAAGACTGTAGATGAAGAAAAAACTATTAAGGATGTAAAAATTTGGTTCGACACAACCTATAAGACCAAATACTATCCCGAATTCCCAGACGGTATAGTTGATACAATAATAAATGAACGGCGCGAATACAAATATGAATTTAAGGAGGTTAAAAATATTCGACTATCCTTGATTGGTGGATACCATTGTGAGGATAGACCAAAAGTTGAAATTGTGCTTGTTGTAGGAGGTGAAAATAAGAAATATGTGTTTAAAGGGTACACATACACAGATAGAGGAGGTGTAGAGCTAGTTAAAGATATAAAAAGTGATTCGGAAATCTTAGACGATTTTAAGAAAGCATCTAAAATAAAAATTCGCATTAATGAGGATTATTGCGAAGACAGTTACTATGAATTTAGCATGTCTGGAAGTACTTCTGCTATCAGCTTTGTGTCTGAAGAATGAAAGTGCTACTAACAACGGCTAAAACCATATGGGTTTCTGCATTGTTGATCATTACATGTACGGTAAGAACATTGGTGTCTGTTATGCGTGTAAAAGGAAAACCTAC
>TARA_B110000902_G_scaffold74826_1_pt1 | contig 13364 bp, 9 predicted proteins | sample TARA_B110000902 | Tara Oceans TARA_B110000902 (sample SAMEA4398009) | marine metagenome | biome: Polar Biome; feature: [SRF] surface water layer (ENVO:00010504); material: water (ENVO:00002006), including particulate matter (ENVO:01000060) such as... | depth 5 m | reverse complement strand
AGAAAAAAAAGAAGGAATCACATACATTCAAGTGGCGGATACAAAAGCTGCACTTTCAATTATGGCCTCAAATTTTTATGACCATCCTTCTTCAAAAATTCCGTTGATTGGGGTGACAGGTACGAATGGAAAAACAACAATAGCGTCACTATTGTATCAATTATTTAAAAAGGCAGGATATAAGGTGGGCTTGCTATCTACCGTGAAGGTGCTTGTAGATGAAATGGAGTTTAAAGCAACACATACCACTCCAGATTCTATTACGATTAATTCGTATTTAGATAAAATGATCGCTGCGGGTGTTGATTTTTGTTTTATGGAAGTGAGTTCTCATGGAATTCATCAAAAAAGAACGGAGGGATTAACGTTTGCTGGTGGAATTTTTACCAATCTTTCTCATGACCATTTAGATTATCATGAAACTTTTGAAGAATATAGAAATGTAAAAAAGCACTTTTTTGATGTATTGCCAAAATCTGCATTTGCACTTACTAATATCGATGATAAAAACGGATATTTTATGTTGCAAAATGCCAAAGCAACAAAGAAAACATATGCCTTAAAAACGACTGCCGATTTTAAAGTTAAGATTTTAGAAAAACAATTGTCAGGGACGCTGATCTCAGTGGGGGGAACCGAGGTTTGGACAAAACTAATAGGTGTTTTTAATATTTATAATGCAACAGCAATTATTGCAACCGCAGAATTATTAGGTTTAGAAAAGTTGGAAGTTTTAACGTTACTGAGTGAGTTAGAGAGTGTAAGTGGTCGTTTTGAATATGTGATTTCACAAGATGGAGTTACGGCTATTATAGATTATGCACACACCCCAGACGCTTTGAAGAATGTCTTAGAGACCATCAACGACATTAAGAAGGGTGCTGAAAAAGTGATTACAGTGGTGGGTTGCGGCGGCGACCGGGATACCACAAAAAGACCAAAAATGGCGCATATTGCTTCGCACTTAAGCACGCAAGTAATTTTTACATCAGACAATCCAAGAACAGAAAACCCACAGACTATTTTAGAAGAGATGGAAGCGGGTGTTTCGGTAGAAAATTATAAAAAAACACTCACCATTTTAGATCGAAAGCAGGCGATTAAAACGGCTTGTAAGTTTTCTGAGGCTGGGGACATCATACTCATCGCAGGAAAAGGGCATGAAAATTATCAAGAAACAAATGGGGTTCGAACTCATTTTGATGATTTAGAGGAAATAAAAAACTGTTTTAATCAACTAAAAAATTAATAAAAAATGCTGTATTATTTATTTGAATATTTAGAAAGTCAATTTAGTTTTCCAGGAGCTAGTGTCTTTCAATTTATTACATTCAGAGCGGCTACAGCTTTCATTTTATCCTTGCTGATTTCTGCAATTAATGGAAAAAGAATTATTGCATTCTTACAAAAGCAACAGGTCGGAGAATCGGTGAGAGATTTAGGGCTAGCGGGTCAGATTCAAAAAGCAGGTACTCCAACTATGGGTGGGATCATTATTATTTTAGCCACCTTGATTCCGGTATTTTTATTAGCCAAATTAGATAATATTTATGTCATTATTTTAATAATCACAACCGTTTGGATGGGGTTGATTGGTTTTTTAGATGATTATATTAAAGTCTTTAAAAAAAATAAAGCAGGCCTAAAAGGAAAGTTCAAAGTTCTTGGACAAGTAGGGTTGGGAATTATTGTGGGGTCTATGCTTTACTTTCATGAAGATGTTACGATTAAAGAGCAATTGCCAGCAGCGCAGCAAATAATCCAGGAAAACGGTAGAACAACAGTTTTTGGAGCTGCACACAAATCAACGAAAACAACGGTTCCCTTTTTAAAAGATAATGAATTAGACTATACAAAAGCGCTTCGTTTTTTAGGGGAAGGATATGAGCAATACGGATGGATCGTTTTTATTTTCATTGTTGTGTTTATTGTTACTGGTATTTCCAACGGTGCAAATTTAACAGATGGTATCGATGGTTTGGCAGCGGGCTCTTCAGCAATTATGGTGGTCACATTGGCTGTTTTTGCATGGGTTTCTGGGAATATTGTTTTTGCAGATTATTTAGATGTCATGTACATTCCAAACTCTGGAGAAATGACTGTTTTCATTCTTGCTTTTGCAGGGGCACTTATTGGTTTTCTTTGGCATAATACATATCCTGCGCAGGTATTTATGGGAGATACAGGGAGTTTAACGATTGGTGGAATTATTGCAGTGATTGCAATAGCAATTCGAAAAGAATTGCTATTGCCAATACTCGCAGGGGTTTTTGTAATCGAAAATATGTCAGTAATCATTCAAGTTTTTTGGTTTAAATACACAAAAAATAAATTTGGGGCAGGTAGAAGAGTCTTTAGAATGGCACCATTACATCATCATTATCAAAAATTAAGCTTTCATGAAAGTAAGATTGTAGTTCGTTTTTGGATTATAGGGATTCTATTAGCAGTGCTTACAATTGTAACACTCAAGTTGAGGTAAAAAAGAAGCAATAAATAAATTTTAGCAAGCGATCGAAATGAAGAACCAAGAAATAAATAAACAGGCCTTTGCAAGCTCTTATGGAGCAGGGAAGCTTGTTGTTCTTGGTGGTGGTGAAAGTGGTGTTGGAACCGCTATTTTAGGAAAACAAAAAGGATATGATGTTTTTGTTTCCGATGCTGGCGAAATAGGGAATAAATTTAAGGAAGTGCTCTTAAAAAATGAAATTTCATTTGAAGAAAACAAGCATACAGAAAGTAAAATTTTAGTTGCAGATGTGGTGATGAAAAGTCCTGGAATTCCGGGATCAATGCCGTTGATTTTAAAGTTAAAGGCGAAAGGTATTTCTGTGATTTCTGAAATTGAATTTGCGGCAAAGTATACCGATGCTACGATTGTTGGAATTACAGGTTCGAATGGAAAAACCACGACAACAATGTTGGTGCATCATATTTTAAAAGATGCGGGATTAAATGTAGGAATTGCAGGTAATATAGGAATCAGTTTCGCAAAGCAAATTGCACAGGGTTCTCGAGAAAATTACGTGGTAGAGTTGAGTAGTTTTCAGTTAGACGATATTGAAAATTTCAATTGTCACATTGCAATTTTAACAAACATCACGCCAGACCATTTGGACAGGTATGATTACGACTTTGAAAAATACATTGCCTCAAAATTTAGAATCACAAAAAATCAAAAAGCAAGTGATTACCTCATTTATGATGCAGATGACGAGGCGATCAATACCTGGTTAAAAGATAACAATACAAAAGCAAAACTACTACCATTTTCATTAAAAAAAGAACTCGCATATGGCGCTTTCTTAAAGGATAATACTATAATAATCAATATTAATAAAGACACATTCAAGATGCCAATATCAACTTTAGCAGTAAAAGGAAAACACAACGTTAAAAACACAATGGCAGCAACAATGGCTGCACAGTTATTACAGATTAGAAAAGAGGCAATCAAAGAAAGTTTGTCCAACTTTGAAGGAGTTGAGCATCGATTAGAGAACGTTGCAAAAGTAAAAGGTGTAGAATATATTAACGACTCAAAAGCAACAAATATAAATGCAACTTTTTATGCTTTAGAATGTATGAACCGTCAAACTGTATGGATTGTTGGGGGCGTTGATAAAGGAAATGATTATAGCGACTTATTACCGTTGGTGAGAGAAAAGGTAAAAGCAATTGTTTGTTTAGGCCTTGACAATCAAAAAATAAAAGACATGTTTGGCAATGTTGTGGATATTGTTGTGGAAACAGCAGGAGCAGAAGAGGCCGTAAAAGTAGCACACAAATTATCAGAAAATGGAGATGCTGTCTTGCTCTCTCCAGCATGCGCAAGTTTCGATTTGTTTGAGAATTATGAGGACAGAGGACGTCAGTTTAAAGATGCTGTAAGAAATCTTTAAAAAACTGAAGCACCTACGCTTTATTAACGGAAATTTAAAACACTAAGAATTAAGTAATCTTTGATGAAAAAGATCTTTCAACATATAAAAGGAGATAGAACCATTTGGGCAATTTTTGCAGCTTTGGCAATTTTCTCATTTATGCCTGTATATAGTGCAAGTACCAACTTGGTTTATGTTGTAGGCGCTGGTTCTACATTTGGATATTTAGTGAAGCATATGGTTTTATTAATTATGGGATTTGCAGTGCTCTATGGAGTGCACAAAATTCCGTACCGATATTTCTCTGGAGGATCTGTTTTAATGATGCCCATTGTAATTGTTTTGTTAATATATACTTTGGCACAAGGAACGATGATTAGTGGTGCAAATGCAAGTCGGTGGATCCGCATCCCTTTTGTAGGTATTGGTTTTCAGACCTCTACTTTGGCAGGTCTTGTTTTAATGGTGTTTGTCGCAAGATATTTAGCTAGAAATAAAGAAAAAGAAATTATTTTTAAACAGAGCTTAATACAATTGTGGTTGCCAGTAGGGTTGGTTTTGTTTTTAATTTTACCAGCGAATTTCTCAACAACGGCAATTATTTTCACCATGATTTTGGTCCTTGTTTTTGTGGGGGGATATCCCTTAAAATATATTGGATTTATCTTAGCTACCGGAATTTTAGCGCTGTCTTTTTTTGTGTTAATAGCCAAAGCTTTTCCAGATGCAATGCCAAATAGAGTACAAACATGGCAAAGTAGAATCGTTAGCTTTTCAAGTGCAGAAGGTAAAGACGCATATCAAGTTGAGAAGGCTAAAATAGCCATTGCAACAGGAGGTTCCTTGGGAGTTGGTCCAGGGAAAAGTATACAGAAAAACTTTTTACCACAATCGTCATCAGATTTTATTTATGCTATTATTGTTGAGGAATATGGTCTTCTAGGTGCAGTTTTAGTTATTTTTATCTATTTCTTATTGCTTTTTAGAGTCTTTGTTGTTTTAAGGACAACCTCTACCGTTTTTGGGATGTTATTAGTCATTGGAGTCGGTTTACCTATTGTTTTTCAAGCAACCATAAATATGGCAGTGGCCACAAGTTTATTTCCGGTAACCGGCCAAACGTTGCCGTTAATTAGTAGTGGAGGAACTTCGATATGGATGACTTGCTTTGCGCTTGGAATGATTTTAAGTGTGAGCACCTCTAAACAGGAAACAGAAGAGGATATTTTAGATGATAATCCATTAGATATATTGCATGAAACCATCTAATAAAAATTTTTTAAAAATTATGCTGTACAAAAGCACTCATAACCGATTCTTAAAATAGCAAATATCTATGAAAAATTCGCTACGCATACTAGTTTCTGGAGGTGGAACAGGAGGTCACATTTATCCTGCAATTGCAATTGCAAATGAGATAAAAGTGAGATATCCTGATGCTGAATTTCTATTTGTGGGTGCAAAGGATAAAATGGAAATGGAGAAAGTACCACAGGCAGGATATGAAATTAAAGGATTGTGGATTGCTGGTATTCAGAGAAAAATAACTTTTAAAAATATATCTTTTATTTTTAAACTGATACACAGTTTGTTTAGAGCAGCTAATATAATTCGGAAATTTAAGCCAGATATTGCAATTGGTACAGGTGGTTTTGCCAGTGGTCCAATACTCATCATGGCGGGTAGGAAAGGAATTCCTACACTGATACAAGAACAGAATTCGTATCCAGGAATTACCAACAAATTATTAAGTAAGAAGGCAAAAAAGATTTGTGTTGCATACGATCATTTAGAGCGTTTCTTTCCGGGTAATAAAATGATAAAAACAGGAAATCCAGTGCGACAGGATTTGTTGTCTATCCATTTTAAGAGGGAGGATGGGCAGTCTTTCTTTGAAATAAATAAAAGAAAGAAAACACTTTTAATTCTTGGTGGAAGTTTAGGCGCCAGAAAAATAAATGAATTTGTAGAAAATAATCTTAATTTTTTTGAAAGTAAAGAGATTCAAGTGATTTGGCAGTGTGGTAAAATGTATTTTGAAGCCTATAAAAAACATAATATGCGAGCAAGTGTGCAGGTACATGAATTTATAAATAGGATGGATTATGCATATGCAGTTGCCGATATTATAGTTTCTAGAGCCGGTGCAAGTTCTGTTTCTGAACTTTGTATTGTTGGAAAGCCAGTACTTTTTATTCCATCACCAAATGTGGCAGAAGATCATCAAACAAAGAATGCAAAATCCATTGTTGAGAAGCATGCTGCAATCCTAATATCGGAATCAGATTTAGATACTTTTCCTGTAGTTTTTGAATCGTTGATAAAGGACGTTGGGAAATTGGAAAGTTTGTCCGAAAATATAAAAAGTTTGGCGCTTCCTGGAGCAACCAAAGACATTGTTGATGAAGTTGAAAAATTGATAAATAATTGAATTTAAAAGAGATACATACCGTTTATTTTGTCGGAATTGGAGGCATCGGAATGAGTGCAATTGCACGTTATTTTGCTGCGAACGGAAAAAAAATAGCAGGTTATGATAAAACACCTTCTAAGATTACAATGGAGCTAGAACGTTCAGGAGTAGCCATTAATTTTGAGGATGTGGTAAAAAATATTTTGCCGCCTTTTTTAGATAAAGAGAACACACTGGTTGTTTATACACCGGCAGTTTCAGAAAATAATGCACAGCTTAATTACTTTTTAGCGCAGCAGTTTATCGTGCTGAAAAGAGCTGAAATCTTAGGTGAAATAACGAAAAACACCTTCTGTTTAGCCGTAGCAGGGACACACGGAAAAACTACAACTTCTTCAATTTTAGGTCATATTATGGCCACCGCCAAAGCAACCTCTTTTTTAGGCGGAATTGCGGAGAACTATAACACTAATTTAATTTTAGGAGGAACTGAAATTAGTGTGGTAGAGGCAGATGAATTTGATCGCTCTTTTTTGCAATTAAGTCCTAATATTGCCTGTGTAACCTCTATGGATGCTGATCATTTAGATATGTATGAAAGTCCAGAAGCAGTAACGGATTCTTTTGTAGCGTTCTCAGAGCTGGTTTCGGACACGCTAATCGTAGCAAAAGGATTGCCTTTAAAAGGCTTGACATATGCAATTGATACGTCCGCAGATTACCGAGCATTCAATCTAAGAATTGAAAGTGGTAGCTGTATTTTTGACGCAGAGACCCCAAATTCAAAAATTGAAAATATTTCATTTGACCTTCCCGGACGCCATAATATTATGAATGCACTAGCAGCCATAGCAATGGCCGACGTGTATGGGGTTTCGTTAGCAAACATTAAAAAATGTTTAGGAACTTTCAAAGGCGTAGCACGCAGGTTTTCCTATAAAATTAAAACTGAAAACTTTGTTTTGATTGACGATTATGCCCACCATCCAACCGCTATTAGTGCCGTTGAGAATGCTGTAAGAGAAATGTATCCAGAGACAGAAGTTTTGGTTGTTTTTCAACCGCACTTGTATTCAAGGACAAGAGATTTTATTGACGATTTTGCATTGGCTTTAAATAAGTTCGATGCTATTTTGTTGTTAGATATTTACCCAGCAAGAGAAATTCCTATCCCTGGAGTCGATTCAAACTGGCTTTTGAGTAAAATTAAAAATCCGCATAAAAAATTGACACAAAAAAAGAATCTACTAAAAGATATTAATAATTTCTCAGGAAAAGTAGTTGTTATGTTGGGTGCAGGGGACATTGGTGTGTTGGCAGATGAGGTGTCAAATGAACTTTTAAAAGCAGCAAATCATGAGGTTTAGAAGAAGCTTAAAGTATCTTTTTTTTATTGGTTTTATTGGGTTTTTGAGCTTTTTATATGGTTTTACTTCAATAAGGAATGGCGTTAAAAAAATAGCGGAAGTTCGAGTTAGTTTTCAGGTAAATAAGAGTAATTTTTTAACCCATACAATGGTTAATAAATTGTTAATACAAAATAATAAAACAGTGATAAATCAACCAAAATCTGTGATAGATTTATACAGTCTAGAAAAGAAGGTTTCTGAAAATCCATATGTTGAAAAAGCGGCCGTTTTTTTAACGATTGATGGGGTGCTGAAATCAAAGATAAAACAACGGGTTCCAGTTGCTAGAATTATAGGAGGGAAAACGTCCTATTATATTGACAAGCAAGGTGTAAAAGTACCTTTGTCGGAAAATTATTCCGCGCGGGTGTTGTTGGTTTCTGGTGTTGAAAGCGCAGCAGATATTCGATTGGTTTTGCCATTGATATCGGTTATTTTAGAAGATGATTTTCTACAGAAAGAGGTTGTAGGAATTCTTAAATCTGATGATGGTGCATTTCAGTTTTCAGTAAGAAGCGGAGATTACAAAGTCGATTTTGGAAATTTAGAAAGGGTGAAAACAAAATTTAGCATGTTAAAAGCGTTTTACAATACCACTTTTAAAAATAAAACGATACAAGATTATAAAAGGATTACTCTAAAATATCACAACCAAGTTGTGTGCACAAAATAAGTGAAAATGGAAGACAATAAAATAGCTGTTGGTTTAGATATTGGTACTACCAAAATTATTGCCATGATCGGTCGTAAAAACGAATATGACAAAATAGAAGTTGTAGGTATTGGAAAAGCAAAAAGTTTAGGAGTAAAGCGCGGTGTTGTTAGTAATATCACGCAAACAATCCAGTCTATACAACAAGCTGTAGAGGAAGCAGAAAGTGTCTCTGGTATTAAGATAGAAGATGTGATTGTTGGTATTGCAGGACAACATATTAGAAGTTTACATCACTCAGATTATATTACCAGGAACAATGCTGATGAGGTCATTGACGAGGCGGATATCGAGAATTTAGTAAATCAAGTGCACAAATTAGTGATGTTGCCAGGAGAAGAAATTATTCATGTGCTACCACAAGAGTTTAAAGTAGATTCTCAAGCAGATATAAAAGAGCCTATTGGCATGTATGGGGGTCGTTTAGAAGCCAATTTTCACGTGGTTGTTGGACAAGTTTCATCTATTAGAAATATTGGTCGTTGTGTGAAAAGTGCAGGCTTAGATTTAAGTGATATTACCTTAGAACCTTTAGCTTCTGCCGCGGCAGTATTAAGTTTAGAAGAGAAAGAAGCTGGAGTTGCCTTAATTGATATTGGTGGGGGTACAACAGATTTAGCAATTTTTAAAGACGGAATTATTAGACATACCGCGGTCATTCCTTTTGGAGGAAATGTAATTACGGATGATATAAAAGAAGGCTGTTCCATTATAGAAAAGCAAGCAGAGCTTTTGAAAATTAAGTTTGGTTCTGCCTGGCCTGGAGAAAATAAAGAAACAGAAATTGTTTCTATTCCAGGATTAAGAGGAAGAGAGCCCAAAGAAATAACATTAAAGAATTTATCTAAAATTATACATGCAAGAGTTCAGGAGATTATAGAGCATGTGTATTTAGAGATAAAGAATTATGGACATGAGACTGCAAAGGGAAAATTGATTGCAGGAATTGTGTTAACAGGCGGAGGCGCGCAATTAAAGCACTTACGGCAGTTAGTAGAGTACATTACAGGCATGGATGCTAGAGTTGGATTTCCTAACGAACATCTGGCAGGCGATTCAGATGAGGCATTGTCAAGTCCTGCATATGCGACCGCTGTTGGTTTGTTAATGGAAGGTCTAAGTAAAGAATTTAAAGAGGAAGCGGTTCTTGAAGAGGTTATAGAGGATGCTGGAAATGCACAGGAGGAAATATCTAAACCACAAGAAGAAACACCAAGGCCCGTAAAAAAAAGACCCTTCTTTGAGAAGTTTATAGAAAGCTTAAAAGACTTTTTAGACAACGCAGAGTAACAAAGAGGAAACGTATGTGGCAAGCAAGTTGCTTTCTAAGTAAAGTAGCAAAAAAGAGGGAATAAGAAAATATTAAATTATAATAGAGACGTTATTATGAGCGCAGAATTCGATAACATTTTATTTGACATGCCAAAAACCCAATCAAATACTATTAAAGTAATTGGTGTTGGTGGTGGCGGAAGCAATGCAGTAAATCACATGTATACACAGCAAATTAGAGGTGTAGATTTTGTAATTTGTAATACAGATGCACAAGCTTTAGAAAATAGTCCAGTTCCTAATAAAATTCAATTAGGAGCAAATCTTACTTCTGGTTTAGGGGCAGGTGCCAATCCAGAAATTGGTGCACAAGCAGCAAAAGAGAGTATGCAGGAGATTCAGCAAATGTTAAATAACCAAACAAAAATGGTTTTTATAACTGCGGGAATGGGTGGTGGAACCGGAACAGGGGCAGCACCAATTATTGCTAAAATTGCTAAGGATATGGACATCCTTACGGTAGGTATTGTAACGATGCCGTTTGCCTTTGAGGGAAGAAGACGCTCTTCACAAGCACAATTAGGAATCGATCAATTGCGTCAAAATGTAGATTCTTTAATTGTCATCAACAATAACAAATTAAGAGAGGTGTATGGGAACCTTGGTTTTAAAGCTGGTTTTTCTAAGGCTGATGAAGTTTTAGCTACCGCTTCTCGTGGAATTGCAGAGGTAATTACACACCATTATAAGCAAAATATTGATTTACATGATGCCAAGACGGTCCTTTCTAATAGTGGAACTGCGATCATGGGTTCTGCCAAAGAAGCGGGAGTAGATAGAGCAAAAACGGCGATTGTAAAGGCATTAGATTCCCCATTGTTGAACGATAATAAAATTACGGGTGCTAAAAATGTACTGTTGTTAATTGTTTCTGGTACCAATGAAGTTACTTTAGATGAAATAGGAGAAATCAACGATTTTATTCAGGATGAAGCGGGTTATGATGCCAATATTATTATGGGTATTGGTGAGGACGAAGAGCTAGGCGATGCTATTGCTGTAACAATCGTAGCGACTGGTTTTGCGAAAGATCAGCAAAGTACAATTACAAATACAGAGGTTAAAAAAATTGTACATACTCTAGAAGATGAGCAAAAGGCCACCTATAATTTTGAGCAAAAAACGATGTCTGTTGACACTGCCATAGACCAGCCAATAGCGGCAGGGCGGGATGAGAAAATAGTACATACTTTAGTGGAAGATATTGAAGAAGAAGTCGTGAAGTTGAATCCCGAGATGGATACAATCCCTACTTCAGAAGAGATAGAAAACAGCGTTGTTTCTGATGATGTGGTAACTTTGGATACGGTTTCTGAAGAAGATTTTATTATCACGGACATCACTCCTGAAGTTGAGGAAATTGCTGAGGAGCCACACCAAATAAAAGCAGATTTATTATTTGATTTACCACTAAATACCTATACAGAAGTTAAGGTAGCGGAAGAAGTGAAGTATACACTCAATGAAGAAGTGCCAGTGGATGTTAATAATATTGAGGTTTTTGGCGCAGAAGAAATTGTTTTGGGGCATCAGGTGCAAGAAACACGTTTTGTATTAGAAGATTTTGATGCAAAGCCAACCATTGGTAAAAGCTCTGAGATAGCAACAAAAGCAATACAGGTTGAAACAGTGGAAGACACCGTTCAGTTTGAATTAAAAACAATACTGCCGCAGGCAGAGATTAACACCATTGAAACCAAGAGTGAAGAAGTTTCTCCTTTAGATTTAACCATCGTTGAACTTCAGAAAAGAGCGCAGGAGAGACGCGAAAAAATGAAAGGATTTAACTATAAATTTAATGATCAACTTAGTAAGAATATAGATGAAATTGAACGTCAGCCTGCCTATAAAAGACAAGGACTAGATCTGAGCGTAAATGCACCTATTAGTAAGACAAAAACGGCAATTCAAACAGGTGAAAATTTAGATTTCAAATCCAATAATTCCTTTTTACACGACAATGTAGATTAGTGAAAAATATTTCGAGGAAAAAAAGCCGCAACTTATAGCAATAAGCTGCGGCTTTTTTTTACAAATGAATTTTTCGTTTATTTGGTTTTTGAGAAGTCTGTAAAATATTTATAAAAATAAGGAATGGTCTCAATACCTTTCAGGTAATTCCAGATACCAAAATGCTCGTCAGGAGAATGAATGGCATCAGAATCTAAGCCAAAGCCCATTAAGATTGTTTTACTTTTTAGATGTTGTTCAAATAAAGCTACAATAGGAATACTACCACCACTTCTTTGTGGAATTGGAGTTTTACCAAAACTTGTTTCATATGCCTTGCTTGCTGCTTGGTACGCAATAGTATCTGTTGGTGTTACGTACCCTTGCCCACCATGATGTGGCTTTACAACGACCTTTACGGCGGCTGGAGCAATACTCTCAAAATGATTTTTAAACAACGTGGTAATTGCTCTCCAATCTTGATTTGGTACTAAACGCATTGAGATTTTTGCAAAAGCTTTGCTTGCAATTACTGTTTTTGCACCTTCACCAGTATACCCTCCCCATATTCCATTGACATCTAATGTAGGTCTAATTGCATTTCTTTCATTGGTAGAATATCCTTTTTCTCCATAAACGGAACCAATGGCAATTGATTTCTCATACTCTTTTAGAGAAAAAGGTGCCTTGGCCATTTCTGCTCTTTCGGTCGCAGACAACGCTTCTACATGGTCATAAAAACCTGGAATGGTAATATGATTGTTTTCATCATGCAAAGAGGCAATCATTTTTGTTAAAATATTTATTGGGTTTGCAACAGCACCTCCGTATAAACCGGAATGTAAATCTCTATTGGGTCCCGTAACTTCAACCTCAACATAACTTAAACCACGCAAACCTGTTGTAATTGAAGGAATATCATTTGCAATCATGCCCGTGTCAGAAATCAAAATAACATCATTGGCAAGTTTTTCTATATTTCTTGGCACAAACCAAGACAAGCTTTCAGAACCAACTTCCTCTTCCCCTTCAATCATGAACTTTACATTGCAGGGTAAATTTCCAGTAGCGGTCATATATTCGAGTGCTTTTACATGCATGTACATTTGTCCTTTGTCATCGCAAGCTCCACGGGCAAAAATAGCACCCTCTGGATGAATTGGGGTCTTCTTAATCACAGGCTCAAAGGGTGGAGAAGTCCATAATTCTATGGGATCTGCAGGTTGCACGTCATAATGGCCGTATACTAGCACCGTGGGTAAGTTTTTGTCAATAATTTTTTCACCATAAATAATTGGATATCCTGGCGTTTCACACATCTCAACAAGATCACACCCTGCTTTTTTAAGACTTTGTAACACAAAGTCAGCTGTGTTTAAAACCGCTGATTTATAGGCCTTGTCTGCACTTACAGAAGGTATTTCTAGCAAACTTATAAGTTCCTCTAAAAAGCGGTCTTTGTTTTCTTTGATATAGTTTTGAATTGTACTCATAAATGGGGTTTTTTATTTCTAGATCAAAAGTAGAAAAATTATAATGAACACGTTTGTAGTTTAGAACTATTGTTTATATTTGCAACCCGAAACTTCGGAATTTTTGCAAGTTTACTTGCGGATTATGCAGGCGTGGTGGAATTGGTAGACACGCTAGATTTAGGATCTAGT
>TARA_B110000902_G_scaffold50958_1_pt1 | contig 13415 bp, 12 predicted proteins | sample TARA_B110000902 | Tara Oceans TARA_B110000902 (sample SAMEA4398009) | marine metagenome | biome: Polar Biome; feature: [SRF] surface water layer (ENVO:00010504); material: water (ENVO:00002006), including particulate matter (ENVO:01000060) such as... | depth 5 m | reverse complement strand
CCCCCTATGAACGCAAAATCCATAACGGCCATGCTTACTTTTAGACCATTTATTTTGCCTGTAGCTGTACGTACAGCATCGGTCAAACCACTTTTCTTTTTAGAGGCTTCTACACGCAGCGGGTAGGGTTTTGTATCTTCAAATTTTAGCGGATCACCCGAACTAAGATGCTCATCCATTTCTTTGAATTTGCCTTCATCAAAAAGGATTTCGAAATACTCGCGAGATCCAATTCTACCGTGATAACTACACTTGGGACAAACCCACATGTTGAGCTCAAACTCTTTGGTGCTTGTAGGTTCTTTGCATTCCTTGCACTTGTACCACAGTCCGTCTGGGGTGGGTTTCTTATCCTGTGTTTTGGTAAGTATACCTTCTTTTACTCGCTTAAACCAACTCATGATACTTTTATGTTATGTGTTTAAAAAAAAACGATGTAGAGAACATTACTACATCCTTATTTCTTGGTTTTTTTGTTTTAGGTTAATGGCAAAAGTACATTTTTTTTAATACCTACCTTTGTATTTCTAATGGGTAAAAGCATAAGCGTAAAACCGGCAAATACGGTTGCACTTCGCAAGGCTATTTTTGAGGTAAGAAGAGAAGTTTTTGTTAAAGAACAAGAAGTGAGTCAGGGAGAGGAGTACGACCAGTTTGATACTTCTAGTATTCACCTAGCAGCTCTTGTTGCTGATGTGGTAGTGGGTACATGTAGATTTAGAAATACAGAAAAAGGCACCAAGTTAGAGCGATTTGCCGTGCTACGAGACTACCGCGGTATGGACATTGGAGAAAATCTCCTGCTCCACTGCTTGTTGCTGGTTCAAAACGAAGCATATATTTATCTGCACGCACAGATTCAAGTGGTAGATTTTTACGCCAAGTATGGTTTTGAGAAGCAAGGAGAAATGTTTGAAGAAGCAGGAATAAAGCATTATAAAATGGTGCTACGTAAATAGTCTGTTCCGTCTTTTAGTTGAAGGATTGCCATGCTGGATCATATGGAGTACCGCGTTGGATAATCTAATTTTCTAACCTTATTACCTATCAAACCTATCGTTGTGTGTATTTTTGCGACGGATCAATGAAAAAGATACTAGTAACAGGAGGATTGGGCTATATAGGTAGTCATACCGTAGTAGAGCTGCAAGCAGCAAACTATGAGGTGGTGGTGATTGATAACCTCAATAACTCAAAGCAATCTGTAAAAAACAGAATAGAAGAAATATCGGGAAAATCCTTTGAGCTATGTATAGGAGACGTAAATGACTCCGAAATGCTGAAGAGCCTTTTTATCAAACACGCTTTTGACGGAGTAATTCATTTTGCTGCTCACAAAGCAGTTGGTGAGTCTGTAGAGAATCCCATTCTATATTATCAGAATAATATTTCGGGACTCATCTCTGTACTAAGCACCATGGAAAAATTTAAAGTATCCAATCTGATATTCTCATCCAGCTGCACGGTGTACGGAGCAGCGGCTGATTTGCCTGTAACAGAGAATACAGTAATACAGCAAGCTGAAAGCCCGTACGGTACTACCAAAATACTGGGAGAAGACATCATTAACGACTTCGCAAAGCACAAAGAGTTTAAGTCAATTCTACTTAGGTACTTTAATCCTGTAGGAGCACACCCCAGTGCCAAAATTGGAGAATTGCCGCTTGGGATACCGAATAATCTAATTCCGTTTGTAACACAAACCGCTGCAGGCATACGCAAAGAGCTTACTGTATTTGGGGATGATTACAGTACAGAAGACGGTACGTGTGTTCGGGATTATATACATGTAGTAGATCTTGCAAAAGCACATGTCAAGGCTTTGTCGTACTGCGATGACATGGACCTCAAAGTAGATATATTCAACGTAGGTACCGGCAAAGGAAACTCAGTGTTAGAAGTGATAAATACCTTTGAAGAGGTAAACGGTGTAAAGCTTAACTATAGCATTGGACCACGAAGAGGTGGAGACATAGAGCAAATCTATGCAGACACTACCAAAGTAAATAATTTGCTGGGCTGGTCTGCTCAGTATGGTATAGCGGATATGATGAAGCACGCCTGGGCGTGGCAGCAAGAGCTTAAATAGTAATTAGCACTTCGATAAGATTGCTTTTTTGATAAATTTCTGGCAAAGAGCACGTAATCGTGCACTAGAAGCACCTAACCGGTATCTCACTCTACCAAATATACGGGATCAATCGCTTCTTGGTTGCTTTCTTATAGTCAGTATACTCCGTATGTTTGGCTAGTAGCTGCTTCTCTTCATACACTATTTTGAGTACCAGCAGTATGAGCAATAATCCATATACCATCCAAACAAACCATCCGTAGGAGCGTAGCGTTATTCCTGCCATAAAGAGTAATAGTGCTGAGTACATTGGGTGCCGTATATAGCCGAAAGGGCCGGTGCTGGTTATCGTACTATCTTTGTTGGGAATAGGATATACACTCCAGTTGTTTTCTCCTACACTGCGTATGGCCCACAACCCTAAGGCTATGCCTGTCAATTGTAGGGTCGTAAACCAATCCAACTTGAGCACTGTGCCAAAGTAAAAAAAGAATAAAATAAACAGGAGTTGAAAAAAAACGAAAAGATGTTTCATGCTTCGGTAGGTTTTAGTCCGTTATAATCCAAAAAAAATGCAGCACAATTGCTTTTCATGAAGACAAAGGTGTGAAATTTAGTTGGCAGACCAAAATGGACAAGTTAAACAACTTCATACAGAGGTAGATGCAGTAGGATGATTGTCGTACATGAATCCTCGAGAATCTAAAATGGTGTCGAAAAATTCCGTTGCCACTCCGTAGGTGTTTTATTTTGAGGTACAGCATGCTGTTTGATTCTTCCTTATTTTTGTTATATCCCATGATGATCCGTAAAGCTTTTTCTTGATGGACTGGGTGACACGTCTATTTTTTTATGATATGTACCCAACCATTTGCAAAACCACTACGTATATAGCGGTACATTTACACTATACATATTTATGAAATTAAGATTAGTATTAATTACCGGAATTTTGGCCTTCTTTGGTCAGCGTGCTCAAGCACAGTGCACTGCAGGAGCTTATTTTACACAGAGTGGAACTACAGTGACTTTTTATGACTCGTCATTCAGTGTCAACAGCCACGATTCTTATTGGGGATTTGGCGATGGGAGTGGAGGATATGGCACTACTGTTAGCCATACATATACAACCAATGGAACGTATATGGCTTCTCTTTATATATACGATAGTCTCGCAAATTGCGATGATACTACTTACCTTACGGTTACTATAACCGCTGCAAGTAATTGCAATGCGAGCTATACCAGCAATGTAGATACATCCAACTCCCTCAGGCATTATTTCTATGGTAGTACACCGCCTGCAGGAGGTAGTGCAAGCTTTACAATTGGGGATTTGGGCAGTAATGATACTACGTACTACAGCCAGTACGCCTCGCATGTTTTTCCTAGTGCAGGTACGTATAGTGTCTACTATACTTTGTATGATAGTGCAGGGCAAATGTGTGATTCTGTAGCGTCTACACTTACTGTAATAGGTGGGGCTAACAATTCGCTTTGTAATGCAGCTTTCAATACCGCAGTAGATTTCTCGAACCCCTACAAGATTAATTTCAATAATACCTCTACCAATGCAGTAACGGCCTACTGGTGGTTTGGCGGTAACAATAGCTCTGCCTCATACAATCCAAGCTATACATTCGCTACGGCTGGTTATAGGACAGTATGTCTTACCACGTATGATAGTTCTGGAAACTTGTGTGACTCTATATGCCAATCGGTATACGTGCCTGGACAAACTATTCCGCCCTCTTGCGATGCTTATTTTTGGACTTCCATTTCTGGGAATACCGTCAATTTCTACGATTCTACCACATCAAGTAATATCATACAATGGTCTTATGGTGACGGTAACTATGGGTACAGTAACAACCCGTCGCATACTTATACGAACTCTGGTACATATAACGCTTGTCTTTTCGTGTTCGATGTAGATTCTGTAGGTGATACTTTATTGTGCGATTCTTTTTGCCAAACATTGACTATTGCCAGCACTTCAACTTGTACGGCAAGCTTCTCTGCATATCCAGATTCGTTGAATACAAGTGCAAGTTCGTATCCGGTATACTTCTCTAACAACTCTACGGGTATAAATTACCTGTGGAACTTTGGAGACGGCACGTCAGATACCGCTACTAATCCTACGCATACATATACAAGTGCAGGTACCTATACCATCTGCCTTTATGTTTTAACAGCTTACGATAGTCTTGGCCTACCTGTAGTTTGCGATAGTACGTGCACTACGATAACGGTGGGTAATGCAATAGTAAACTGCTCTCCTACTATGAGTTATAGTATAGATAGCCTAAATAGCAACAGGTACTATTTCTCGGGAAGTAATCCTCCTTCTGGAGGCTTTGCGACTTGGAGTGTTTACGAAGGTTCTTCTACAACTACATATAACGGTCAGTATGCAACGCATACCTTTAGTGGTAGTACCAATGGTAGTGTTTACTACAATGTGTACAGAGCAGACTCTTCTTATTGTGGTGGTGATGGAGACACCTTAACCATAGGAAGCCCAAACTGCCAAGCGTCCTATTATCTTGGTATAGATACGACCAATCAGTTCAATCTCTACGTTATCAATAGCAGCACTGGAACCACCTCTACTACTACCTATTTTTGGAATTTTGGAGATGGAACCACCTCTACGGCTCAGTATCCTACACATCAGTATGGCTCCTTTGGTTTGTACAACCTGTGTCTGACTATTTCAGACTCTATATCAGGATGCAGTAGCACGTACTGTGATAGTATAGGGCTAGATTCCAACGGTAATTTGCTCAAAAAAGGCGGTTTTGGTATAACAGTAGTAGATGAGAAAGACTTACTGGGCACAGCAGATGTAGAGGTGATAAATGAGTTAAGTGTGTATCCTAACCCAAGTAACGGTTCGTATACTATAAAGCTAAATCTGCAAGCGAGTGAAACCGTAAGTATCATAGCTATGAACAGCCTTGGGCAAACAGTTTTTGCGACAGAAAGAAACGGACATACGGGTACAAACGAGTATAGGATAGATATGACTGCTCAACCCAATGGACTTTATTTCCTAAGCCTACGAGCAGGAAATCAAGTAAAGAATAGTAAACTATACATACAGAAATAAGGTGCTTTCAAAATAGACGAAAGAAGGAGCTTGACGGTAGGTTCCTTCTTTTTGTGGTTTTAGGTAAAGGGATGACAGAGCAAGAACTCATACAGGGATGTATACAGCAAGACAGGCGTTCGCAGAACGAGCTGTACAAGCGGTATTTCCCGTTAATGAGTAGCATAGCTCTACGCTATACACACAATGAGGACGAAGCCCTCCAACGGATGAATGGCGGTTTCTACAGAGTGCTCAAGAATCTGGAGAAGTATGATAATCAATATGCATTAGCTACTTGGATTCGCAATATTCTGGTAAACCATCTGATAGATGAGTTTAGAAAAGAGAAAAAATACATCGCCAATATTCATCTTACAGACTATTCTGATGTGGATACTGCAGTAGATTACAATCAGGCAGACTTGCAGTTTGACGCACAGGTGCTCAGGAATATGATGGGTAGATTACCCGATGTGACACAGAAGGTATTTAATATGTATGCCATAGACGGGTTCAAGCATAGAGAGATAGCCGATTACCTGGGTATCTCAGAAGGAACAAGTAAATGGCATGTGAGCGATGCTCGCAAAAAGCTAAAAGCCATGCTTGAAGCACAAACAACAAAAGAAAGACAATCTTTAGAAATAAGAGGATGAGTAACATAGACGATATATTTAAAAAAGGCTTAGACAGCAAGGGGATGGAGTACTCCGATGCTAGTTGGGCCGGTATGGAGCAGATGCTCAATACCCATAAAGTAGGCTTCTTTGCCCGCTACCGGTTACTCCTTGGTTTTGGAAGCTTGCTACTTATCAGTGGCATAGCTTTTCTGTGTTATGAACAATCAGACGCTACTGTAAATACTCCTGCAGTACTCGCTGATATGCCATTGGACAAGAATGCTACGGAAGCAGAAATGACAACAGGCATTCCCCATAGGTTAGCGAAACTTTCGGACAAGACTCCAGTCTTAGTTATAGAACTAGGAAAAACTGCGGCAACTGGACAAGGTGCGGTTTCAGCTTCTCCGCATAAGGATGAAGTGACTAAACCAACGGGTATAGCAACAAATACTGCCTCGAGCAATGCCACATACCTAGACCCTACAGACAATGGTTTTAGGAATACAGAGCCGTATGTTCCAATAACGGGAGACCGTATTTCTGTGCTAGCTGCAAGTGTAAATAACGGTGCTAACGTTGGTCAAGCAAGTATGACAAGCAATGGCGTGTCTACAGCCGCCTGGCCTAGTTTAGAGTCGGATACCTTATTAAAAGCTGATTTTATGCACGAGATAACTGCGAATGGAATTACCGTAAGCGGATTTGCATACGATTTAAGTTTCCATAGTCCAGCTAAAATGGCCTTTTTGTCCTACCCTAGTAAGAAGAAGTTTAGCATATACCTAAGCCCCTATGCTGGATATGTAAACTATGCAAAGAATGCGATGATACCAGAAAACATCACTGACGAGGAAGGGAACTTGGGTAAGTCTAATGCTCAAAACTCGTATAACTATGGCCTTAATGTAGGGGTGAAACGGGGAAAGTGGATGCTAAGCTCTGGAATAGGAGTACTGCGTCTAAAAGAGTATACCAATTATACAGAAACGAGTGAAGCATATACGTACACTACTGCACCTAGGATATCCAATAATAGATACGCCACTACGCCACGAGGTACACGTGTAGTTCTGATTACTCAGCAGAATGTGGACAGTACATTGGTTAGTACTACGAATCAAGTGTGCGAAGGTTGTGGTGTTTCTTTTAACTACATTTCTGTACCCTTAAATCTACAGTACAATTTTGGCAAGAATCGCCTACGCTATTTTGCAGAGGCGGGTCTAAATACGTTGATCTTGCAAAAGGCTAGGGGCAACTATTCACTGCCGCAACCAATACGAGCAGATAGCATAGCTGTACCAGGTACATCCATAGTAGCTCTGGCAAATAGTGAGGAAGTATCTAAAATAGTACTACAAGCAAATGCCGCTGTAGGCGTCAAACTATGGCTTACTCCAAGATGGAACCTGTGGAGCAGTTATGGATATGGATTAGGATTAAATTCTATACTGAGCAGCTATGAGCAGAAACCGAGGAACCAATACCTAAGGCTAGGAGTAGAGTTTAAGTTAAGGTGATTGCATTCATTGGAATGCAAATAGAATCATTGTGTCTTACCGCTCTACAGCTGCACAAGTCATTCAACTTACCACGGACTAGCTCCGTCTTGCAGTTCCAATTGTAGTCCGCCACCTTCTTTTTTCTCTTCTAGTTTTTCGATCCCAAAGTATTTCATGAAACCAACTTTTTCATAGGTGTCTACGTCCCATTCTTGTAGAATTTTGCCGTCTTTTACGTAGAGTATTCTGGGGTACGTTTTGCCCTCAAGCATTCGCTTAAAATTGGGAAATTCTTCGGTACGTGTATGCGGATCGTTTGCATCTCCTGCTTGAGTAAAAAAGTAGTTTTGCTCGTATGCTGTACCATAATTTACAAGATACAGATTGGGTAATTTGCCACTTGCCTTCATTGCAGATAGGTCACGGTATACTTCTTGGCAATGGCTACAGGTCATACTAAACAAGCAAACTAAATTAGAGCTATAAGCTAAGTTTTGTGACGCTATAGCCGGAGCATAGGTGTAGAGTAATTGCAGTGTTTTATCACCAGGAGTTTGTTGTACTACAGGTGCTACTTCTTGAGGTAAGTCGTCAGGGACTTCTTCTACTGTAGGTGTTTTTTTAGGTTCCGCTATTGGAGCAGGCGGCGGAGTTTGTTTCTTAACAGCATCCTTTTCTAACTCAGGCAAATCGCTTTCTGTTATTATATTGGTTGTATCTGCCGTTGGCAATTCTAAGTGGGGCACTACCAATCCCAAGTCGCTCACTACTGCAGGCGTTACTGCTTCATAACTTTTTATTCCAAAGCTTAATGTAAATAAGGTAATAAGACCAAGAAAGGAGGGAGCTACCCAACCCGCAAAAAGGTCTTCTTTTTTATACTTGATCCATACAAAAATACCCACGAGCATTCCTATCGCATTCTTAATGATAGACTCTAGATTGGTCATAGGCAATACATCTCCAAAACAACCGCAGTTGCCTTCTGTGAATCCATTGACTTGGCTAAACCCTTCGTAAAACAAGTGTATAGTGAAAAGTATGAGCATTCCCATAGTGGCAGGAAGTACTAGTTTCTTAAACCATTTGCCTTGCAATAAGGCTAGGCCAAGAACCAACTCTATGGCTACAAGTATGCGGGTGATCCATTGTACCCATGTCATTCCGCTAGGGTTGTCAAAGTAGTCTTTGCCTAGCAGTAACTCTGCGACCATACCATCAAAAAAGGGCATAGAGACCAGCTTACTTACTGCCCCAAATACGAAAAGGAAACTTAATAGTATGCGGCCAAATTGTACAGGTGTGTTTATCTTCATGTTAAGCTTCAATAACGTTTTGCATTGGTAGGTTAGTCTTCTTTATTTCATCAAAACCACCAGCGATGTCTATCACATTGTGGTATCCTCTCATTTTTAATATGCTCGATGCTATCACTGAGCGGTATCCGCCTGCACAGTGCACATAGAAATTCTTTTCTTTAGGGAATTCTGCTAACTGCTCGGTTACTCCGCTAAGGCATACGTGACTTGCTACTGCTAGGTGTTGTGTTTCCCACTCACCTTTTTTGCGTACATCAAAAACAGAGAGATTGGTTTCTGTTACTTCTTGCTCAAACTGAGCTGCAGGTATGGATAGAATGGTGTCAATTTCTCTGTTGTCTTCTTTCCAAGCATCAAAACCTCCGGCTAAGTAGCCTATGGTATTGTCAAAACCTACACGTCCTAGTCTTGTGATTACTTCTTCCACTCTGCCTTCCTCTGCTATGAGTAATATCGGCTGTTTGGTGTCTTTGATAAGTGCACCTACCCAAGGAGCGAATCCGCCGTCTATTCCGATAAAAATGCTCTGGGGTATAAATCCTTTTACAAAATCTGTCTGGTGACGTGTGTCTATGATTATGGCCTCTGTTTCGTTTGCTGTGGTTTCAAACGCTGCTGGAGACAGCCCTTTGCTCCCTTTCTTTATTATGTCTGATAAGTTGGCGTAGCCATCTTTGTTCATTGCTACATTTAACGGAAAATAGGCTGGCGGAGATGCAAGACCGTCTGTTACTTCCTGTATGAATTCTTCACGGGTCATGTCTGCACGCAGTGCATAATTTACTCGTTTTTGGTTGCCGAGAATATCTACGGTTTCCTTCATCATATTCTTACCACAAGCACTCCCTGCACCATGTGCTGGGTATACAATTACATCGTCTGCTAGTGGCATTATTTTAGTTCTGAGGCTGTCAAATAATATTCCTGCAAGATCTTCTTGAGTCATAGTAGCGGCCTTTTGAGCAAGGTCTGGTCTGCCTACATCTCCTAAGAAAAGGGTGTCTCCAGAAAAAATGCAGTGGTCCTTTCCGTCTTTGTCTTTCAATAAGTACGTGGTGCTCTCCATCGTATGACCGGGTGTGTGCAGGGCGGTTATAGTAATATCTCCTACTTGAAACTGCTCGCCATCTTTAGCTATATGGGATTTGTATCCTGTTTTAGCGGTAGGACCGTATACTATAGTAGCCCCACTTCTGGCTGCAAGCGTAATGTGTCCACTTACAAAATCTGCATGAAAGTGTGTCTCAAAAATGTACTTAATTTCTGCTCCGTCATGCTTTGCTCGGGCTATATAGTGCTCGGTTTCTCTGAGTGGATCTATAATGGCTACTTCGCCATTGCTCTCTATGTAGTAAGCTCCTTGTGCTAGGCATCCGGTGTATATCTGCTCTATATTCATTTGTTACAAAAGTATTTAATGTTCTGTGTGTTGTATCTGAAGCGTATTGCTTTCTAATACTGTGCAAAAATAGGTCCACTTTGACCACAGATATGTAATGTAAGTTACATAACTGTCGTCACTCAAAATTTGAGTAGTTCCACCTTGTTTCGGCTGTACTTTATACGTCCGTCAATTTCTAGCTTAGCCAGTATACGGCTTATTACTACCCTACTAGAGTGTAGGTCATTGGCTATTTGTGCGTGGGTATTGTGTATTTCATTGTCCCCTGTTACCATGGATTTGTCTCTAAGGTATTTCAGTAGACGTTCTTCCATATTGTGAAATGCAAGTGTATCTATGGCTTCCAGCATTTCATTCATGCGATAGTTGTACGTTTCCATAATGAAATGACGCCATTTTTTGTACTTGGCCATCCACTCATCTACTTTATCTACTGGTAGAAATAAGACTTCAGTGTATTCCTCTGCTATTGCTCGTATTTTGCTTTTTTGGCCGTGAGTGTCGAGTGTAAGTGTTATCGCACAGGTATCGCCCATCTCTAGGTAGTAGAGCAGTAGTTCTTTTCCTTCACTGTCTTCGGTTAGTATCTTGAGTGATCCTTTTACTATGAGCGGAAAACGCTTCATCTCATCACCAATATTTACGATGGTCTTTTCTGCTGTATAGGTTTTTAGCTGGCCATTGTGGCAGATTTCATTTATGAGGTCATCATCAAAAATATTCTGGAATCGCTCCTGTAGATGATTGTAGCAATTGATGTCGAAAGGAGTGTTGGCCATTGGGCGAATTTAGGGATATTTTAGAATAGAGATTCTAAAATATCTATTTGCTCATTTACTCCTTTGGTGATGCTTTTTACAGAGATGGTAGCTCCGGATATGCCGTCTATATTTTTACCTACCGTAAATGTTTTAGCTTTTTCAAATTGCTTGAGCCAGCCCTTGTTTGCTATCTGGTATCCGTGGTCTGATGTGTATTCGAGTACGCGTACTTTTTTAATGTTTTTCTGCTTGTCAAAAGCAGTAAGGAAAAAGAATTCCTCAAAGGAAATAGTGTCTTTGTTGGGCTTGTCACAGCCTCCTATTTTACAGCCCAAAGCCCTGGTTATCATGGAGTATCCGCTTACCGTATCTGCAATGGTTACCTCGAATACTTGGTGACCTATGGCGAGTGAGTCTGCTATGCATATCTCCTTGTATTTCACCTCCTTGCCAAATATCTTGGCAAGGTGCCTGTTCATTTTCTTGGTGAGATAATGAGGCAGGTAGCTGTAGGTAGCCATTGTTGTAGTAGCTACCCAAAGTATGATTAATATGCTGGAGAGTCTTTTGCTCACTGTGTTTTTATCTGAACCAGAAACCTATTCCTGTATTGAACTGATGTAGTTCATTATTGTTTGCATCGTTGAAGTTTTGGTAGTCTGCCTTCACGACGAACGATTCATTTAAGAAAAAGGATATTCCTGCGGTTAAAACTGTACGGTCATAAGATGCATTAGTGACAATGTCTGAATTTACTGTGTTGTGCGTATTGTACTCAGAATAGCGAACGAATGGTAAAAGACGTTTTTTGATGTGAAGCAAGTCAGAGATGTCATATCCTATTTCTGCGTAGTAACCAAACATGCTAGAACCTAGGTCTTTGCTAGTGAATGCATTGTACTGTTTTGTGTTGCTAAAGTTAGAGAAGAATAGCTCTCCTTTTGCTTGGAATTTTTTAGCTTGGTATCTTACATCTAGTCCTACCATCTGTATTCCTATGACCGAGCTGTCAGCTGTAGCCATTTGGCTTAGGCTATCTCTATTTATTCCGTCAAATAGATTAGATTCTGTAGTTCCAACATAACCTGCCAGTCCAATGTCAAGTCCTTTTATTCCGTAGTAATTAATCTTGGCACTTAGGTCTGGTGCGGTCATAGTAACCTGTGCACCTTTTTGGCGAGCTCCTCGTAGTGGTTTGCTGCCGTCTAGTTGTGCCCCATTGTTATAACCCATAGGTCCGTTCACAGCGTAGAGTTGGTAGCGGAGTGCTGCATTAGGTAAATTTCCTGCTATACCGGCACCTATTTCTCTCCATGTACTTGGGTAGAGAGCTTTGGCAATGGTTGGCCTATTTACACCATTGAATATGGTTGGTTCGTGGTATTCATTCATTAGTCCCATAGGGATTAGTAGTAGGCCAGCTTGTACATTTAACCAAGGTTTAGCTTGATAGTTTAGGTAAGCCTGCTCCAGAAATACTTCTTTGATGTGCTCTATTTCTATTTCTGTGATAAATGAGGTCTTCTTGTCAAACTTATATCCGAAGAGCAGGACCATTCGCTCAGCATCTAAGTCGCCGTTGTATTTTGTGTTATTGCCAAATGGCTGCTCGTAGTGAATCTCTCCGTATGCACCCATTACTAGTCCACCTTGCTTGCTTTCTAGAAGTGTTCTTGCTGCGTTTTGGTGGTAATTGCTGAAGCTGTCCATTTCGCCTTGTCCGTAGGCTAATGTGCAGATAATAAGGCATATAATCGTGTAAATATGTTTCATTATTTTTATATTATGCTGCAAAGTTATTTTTATTTGGATTAATTAAAAATAGTGAATCATAAAATGTTGGCGTTAGCGTTTATTTAGAACACGAGAAGAATTTTGGAGGAATACAGATACATAATACCCTAGAATAGGAGGTTCTACATTCTAAATAAGTGAAATTTAGGTATTTCTATTTTTTACTCATTCGCGTAAAAATAAAATTCTGAGTAGTGTCAAAAGGTGTAGTGTGGTCCGAGGTAAAACATTCCATAAGTTGAAAATGCTTGCCAAAAGTACTTTGCAATTTGGCCTCATTATACTGCGTTATTTCTAGTCCGCTGCATTTCAGTGGTCCATTGATGGAGAATGTTCCAAGGACAATATTCTTAGTGTGAGTGCGTACAAGTGTACTGTACGTATCCATGTCTGCTTGTTCGGTAAGAAAGTGAAATGCTGCTCTATCGTGCCAAAGATCATATGACTCGAGAGGGGTAAAGTCTCTTACATCGTTCACTATCCATTTTACGCGATGGGCATTCTTGCCCAGTCTCATTTTGGCTCTGTCTATTGCTGCTGCAGATATGTCTAGTACTGTGATATTGGTATATCCTTCGTGTAATAAAAAGTCTACTAATAGGCTGTCTCCTCCTCCTATATCTATAATTTTAGCAAATTTGGGTAAGTCAAACTTGGCTATTAGCTCTAGCGATATGACAGGTTTCTCCTCCGTCCAGCTTACCTGGTTGGGCAGCTTAGTGGAGTAGATATGTTCCCAGTGTTCTTTGTTGCTCATTTCTTATTGGCTAGTTTATATGCTTCGTTTAGTTCTCTAAAATCAAGATTTCCGTTGACTGATTTGAGGTACGCTAACAGGGTTAATGC
>TARA_B110000902_G_scaffold45115_1_pt1 | contig 13416 bp, 11 predicted proteins | sample TARA_B110000902 | Tara Oceans TARA_B110000902 (sample SAMEA4398009) | marine metagenome | biome: Polar Biome; feature: [SRF] surface water layer (ENVO:00010504); material: water (ENVO:00002006), including particulate matter (ENVO:01000060) such as... | depth 5 m | reverse complement strand
TTTATCATACGCACCTGCTCATATTCTTTTTCGAAATGCACATCTGTTCTAGCTGGGTTAGGATAAATTACGGGCTTATATCTCGTTTTCTCTAGACTCTGAACACTTGCATATAGTGGACGTTTACTCCCAAAGTGCGGACGCATCATTAGCGTTCCATCAGGTACATCATTGCTCCATTCGTCTAATATCTCAGCAGTCTTTGCAAACAGATTGGGATTCTTACGTTGTACATTTTGTGTGTTACCGTAGTTCATGTCCCAGCCAATATTCAGGTTAAAAATAGACCCTTGCCACCAGCCAATATAGTACGTTCCCGGATCTAAAACTAAAACCGTATCCAAGTTGAAAGGAGTAAAAGTACGCTGGTCATTGGCGATACTATACGTCGGTGTCATCTCTTCAGATTCGTAAATGATTAAGTCTTCCAATCCTCCATCAACACCTTTCAACTCTTTCCATATTCGGTACTTGAATCTATTGCGAGACCCATCATAAACAGCTTGATTGAAATAGGTGGCTATGGCGTAGAGGGTATCCCTTTTTGCTATATCAAAACCATACGCTACCTCTCCAATGGTGTTTTTTGTACTCGACTCTTCATCAAAACCAAAGTTTCGCTCTGCACTACCATCATCGTAAGCATAATAATCATGAAAAATTTGATTGAAAGAAATTCGATCATTTACAGTAATGTCATTGGGCACACCTGCCTCTCGCACCTCTACTATTCGCTCTAAAGTAACCTCCCCAGTGTTGGGTACATTATTAATGCCATATCTGGGCAAATTTCGTTTCCTGTAACCTTGTGCATTGTGGTTATTAGCGTTTGCAGGAAAAGCAGTTGTTGTAACCATCGTTCCATTGGCATACGCCTCATGTCTTACTTCTAGTCGCTTATCTATACTAGACAGGTTAGATACATAAAAGCGTACCGAGTCATCCAAGAAAGCAGTAGGATCTAGACTAAAGTGCTCATAAGGCATGGCCCAGTAGTCTTTGAGCAAAGATGTAGGTGTCGTCTGTATAGCGTAGTCATTGTAAGTCGTTTCAGCTCTATCTCTATCTTTATCTAACAACACATAATCTACGTGCCAGTGGTTCGCATTGCCTACTTGGCGTGTGAACGTTGTAAACATAAACTGGAAACCAGCATGAAAGAAATTGGAATCTAAAAGAGGAATCATGACTTGTTCAAAATCCCTACTCTTGCTTTCTCCTACCTTGCTCCAAACCTGAAACCAAAGACCATTCTTAGCTTTAAACCAAAGACGCAATATGTCTTCACCATTCAAATGATATCCGTACCCATTGGGCTGATAGTAAAAACTAAGGATAATAGAATCGGCAACCGAATATGTACTCCCCCCATTTTCAGATAGGTTTATGGGTTGGCTTATTAGGCTATCGCCTGCATCCTTAAAATCTCTATTAATGGTATTCCGATAGGGTACTCCTTGAGGATCTAATACATCAAAAGTAGCTACGTTAAGCGTAGGTGGAAATATCGGAAACTGATTGTTAATATACACCTGATTATTCAGCCATAGTGTACTATCCGGATACAATGTACTTTGCGAGAAATCATCAAAAAAGGGAAGATTTAACGTATCTCTTGCACCAAATTTATTCTTACTATTCGCCTGAAAGACATACGCTGGGTTATTCAAATGAAATGCTTGTAATCGTGCATTTCTGTCTGTAGGATAGGTAGTAACCTGTGCTATTGTTACACCATTTAACAGTAAGAAAAGTGCTGATAGTAGAACGGCTTTAACCATAGAATCATAACGTGTATTCAGCAAAATTATTGTCATCAAATTTTCTATTTAGTTAGGGTGTCTGCGGAAAAGTTGTACTATCTGGGGTACTAAAGTAATTCGCCGAAACACCTATGACCAAATCTATACTTGAGTTACGCTCAATCAAAGTATTAGGCGAAATAGCGTTTGTGGTACCCGCTGTATACTGTGCCAATACTGGCTCATCACTTTTCGTTTTTACACTTGAGTTTATCTCTTTAATCACCTTACCAACCTTAAGATGGCGTCGAAGAAGCATATTTTTCGCTTGGTTCAAGGATGTTTTTCCGGCCAAATCGGGCACCGCTACCATAGGTACTTTATTGGTATTGATTATCAGGTAAACTTTTCTTCCAGGCTTCACCTTAAGACCTGCCACAGGGTTCTGATTGACTACCGCATTTTTTGCCGCTCCGTCTTTGTATACTGTATCTGTAACAATACCTTCTAATCCTGCATTTTTTAGCAATCGTATTGCTTCTCTAGCCGTTTTATCTTCTAAATCTTGCACTTCTATTAGCTCAGATCCATGGTTTGTGTATATATCTAAATACCACAAGGTACCAACAGCAAGAACCGCTGCAAGAGCAACCATTATGCTGAGATGAATTAATATTCTCTTCATTGTTAAGTTAGATAACGCTTTTTATAAAGCACGCAATATAATATATCTATAAAATACTGCATGCTCCCAAAGGTCAATTAAACGAATAGCCGTTGTACTGACATACTCAATCCACAGGAGTGTCTTTATTAGAACACGGAATGTCATCAAACTAACCTGTGTCAATAGGATAAAACACACTCCCGCAATTGCATCATAAACAAGTGATTAGAAACTAATTACACCTCAACATCGACGCCATTAGTGAAAATAAGGCGAATAAATAATCATGATGTTTGGAATGGAACAGTTCTTGAACTTATTATCGCAGCAACAAAACAACAAATAATGAAAAATATACTTACGCTACTCATTGTCATTTTATCCTTAGGTGCGTTTGCACAGAGCGATAGTACAACTGCTACCTTACCCGAAATATCGCTAAAGAGTGTAGACGGTGAAGATGTACAACTCGCTGACTATAGTAAAAACAATAAAATAACAGTAATCTCATTTTGGGCAACATGGTGTAAGCCCTGCATCAAAGAACTAAAAAACATCAATGGATTGCTAGACGAGTGGATAGAGGAATACGACATGGAGCTTGTGGCCATAAGTGTAGACGATAGCAGAAACACCGTAAAAGTTAGACCTATGGTAAATGCATTCAACTGGGATTTCGATGTGCTTCTCGATCCAAATGGCGATGTGCAAAGAGCTCTTAACGTAGCAAATCCTCCTGTAACCTTCCTAATAGACCAAAATGGCAAAATAGTATATACCCATACTGGATATGTAGAAGGGGACGAATATGACTTAGAAGATCACATCAAACAATTGGTAAAACCCTCAAACGAAACCACCGAGGAGATAAAAGAAGTGAAGAAAACTAAGAAGGAGAAAAAAACAAAGAAGGAGAAGAAACATTAATTACTCTCCCAGCAAAAATGCCCAATAGGAAATTTCTTATTGGGCATTTTTGTTATTTCATTTTTGAATCATCTCCAAATCTTGGCCTTGGCAGAGATACTACATAACTGATAGCCCAACTTACCTTCTAAAAATCCTCGTTTAATAATGTACAATTTTACAAATGTGCTAATGGCAGACAAAAATGCTACCAAGCGATTAGGGTATTTTCTTGCCAACAGATTGTATTTCTTGATCCTTGCAATGTGATCCGCTTTATCTTTTATGCTATAGTGTAGCATATCACCTGAAAGCAATGTTTCATTTACAGGTGTCGTATACACCAAGTGCTCGTGCACATCACCTTCCCAACGCGTATTCTGCCTATTAAAAATACGCACTTTGGTATCTGGATACCATCCTGCATGGCGTATCCACTGGCCACAGTAATTATTCAACCTATGAAATTTATAGACGTCATTCTCACTAAACCCATTTCTTTTTTGTGCTAAAATAGACGCTATTAATTCGTTGCTCAATTCTTCGTCAGCATCTATTGAGAGTATCGTATCATACTTGGCCTCTTTATTCCCTAGATTTTTCGTCTTTGCGTAGCCTTTCCAAATAGTATTTACTACTTCAACCCCTAGATCATTGCAAATAGCAACCGTATTGTCTGTGCTATTGCTATCCAACACTATGACCTGGTCTGCAACACCGTGAAGCGACTTAACACAACGAGTTATATGTTCTTGCTCATTGTAGGTAAGAATTACCGCAGATATGTATGTACCCTTATTCATAAAAAAAATCCTGATGATACAAGTACCATCAGGATTTCAAAATTACTTCTTTATTATGTTTTAGTGATTGTGATCATCATGAGAATGATTTGGACAAGAATGTGGATCTGAATCACACATTGCCGTACAAGCATGAGCTTGCTCATCTCCTTCTACTTCCGAGGTTGCTTCAGTTGCAGCTTCCTCTGTAGCTCCTTCTTCAGTAATTTCTACTTCCGAGTTGTCTTCTTCAGCTTTGTCTTTACAACACGCTTTTTCACATCCTGGCTCACAAGCTACTTTCTCTTTCTTCTCACAGCACTCTTTTTTGCAATCTTCAGCACATGCTTTTTTGTCGTTGCATGCTACTGTTGTTAGGCTAAGTACAAATACTAGACTTAATAGTTTAATTATGTTTTTCATATCGGATTTTATTAAAGTGCTTTTGCGGTAATCTTCATTGTTATTGCTGCATTTACTTCTACATCTTCGCTAACCAATTCGTTTGTAGTTACATTAGCTCTCATAGTAAACTCACCACTTTTTACATGTACCGCAAGGTCAGTAGATTCTACATCCATTACCAACGTATTAGAAGTACTATCTACATTTGTTTTTGATGCAATTAATTCTTCACTTTGACCCTGCCCTTTTATATACAGATTTACTTCGTTTAAGAAAGAAAAAGTCTGTCCTTCAGGAGCAACAATGGTAAGCGAAAGAGCCGTTATTTCTGCTTTCTCAACCTTGTCTATCTGTGTACTATTAGAAGTGAAAATTTCTGATTTGTTCGTATTTACAGAAGGGCTATTTACCTCTACCGGAACACCAACATCTGTAATGAGTGCAGACTCAACCGTAAAATCTGTATCATAGTCTACGTCAAAAGAAACGTTAACACCGTCTTGCTCGCACGCAGAGAAAACTGCTACACTTGCTATAAGTAGGAATAAAAATATTTTTTTCATCACACAAAAGTAATTAATAAAAAACGAAATTATAGTCAGATTATACGTTAAATCTAAAATGCATGATGTCTCCATCTTTCACGAGGTACTCTTTACCTTCTACACGCAACTTCCCTGCTTCTCTACACTTAGCCTCGCTACCTAGTTCTATATAGTCTTGATAAGCAATTACTTCTGCACGAATAAAGCCCTTCTCAAAATCAGTATGAATAACTCCTGCTGCTTGTGGAGCAGTAAATCCTGATGTAATCGTCCAAGCTCTTACCTCTTTTTCCCCAGCAGTGAAATAGGTGTAAAATTTCAATAATTTGTAGGCTGCTTTTATGATTCTGTTGACTCCACTTTCAGTAAGACCCATATCATCTAGAAACAGCATTCTGTCCTCTTCTTCCATCTCTATCATCTCGCTCTCTATCTCTGCACTCACGTACATTACTTGAGCACTTTCGTCTGCTACAGATGCTTCAAACGCCTTCGTATGGTGATTGCCAGTTACAACACTTGCATCATCTACATTACAGATATATAGTACAGGCTTCGAAGTAAGAAGATTTAGGTCTTTGACCAATTCCCATTTGGTTTCATCCATCTCGATGGTACGAGCAGACTTGCCTTGTTCCAATGTCTCTTTAATTTTAGCCGCTACATCGTATATAGCCTTTGCCTCCTTGTTACCCGAGTCGGCCAATTTTTTTACTTTTAAGATCTTGCCATCTATCGCTTCTAGATCCTTCAATTGTAGCTCTGTATCGATTATCTCCTTGTCTCTTACAGGATCTATAGATTCGTCTACGTGTGTTATGTTATCATCATCAAAACACCTTACTACGTGTAGAATGGCGTTCGTATTTCTAATGTTTCCAAGGAATTGGTTACCTAATCCTTCACCTTTACTCGCTCCTTTTACAAGACCTGCTATATCTACTATCTCTACCGTAGTTGGTAGTATTTTTTGCGGATTCACAAGATCAGAAATTTTGTTCAATCGCTCATCAGGCACGGTAATAGTGCCTACATTGGGTTCTATCGTACAAAACGGATAGTTTGCACTTTCTGCCTTTGCATTGCTTAGACAATTAAAAAGGGTTGATTTTCCTACGTTGGGTAACCCCACTATTCCACACTGTAATGCCATTGTTTCTTAATTTGGCTGCAAGTTTAGGATATTTTGAGTTAGCATAATAGATAAAACCTACTCCAAAGTTTGATAGGCTTTATCCTCAGCCCATACACTCTCAAGCCAGTGCCTATCTTTTTGCTTTTTCTTAAATTTTCTGATGCGAGTGGCTATCTTATTCTGGTAGTCTACATCTTTAAAATATCCTCGCTTGGCAAAGGGAATCTCCTCTACCTGTTTGGCTTCTATGGTTAGCACTTGCTCATCTGTAAGTTGCAAGTAGGGCAATACCTTATCGCTAAGATTGCTCATAAAAGGCAGATGAATAAAAGAAGACCTGTAGTGACTAAAATTGTATCTAGCGATAATACTGTCCCAGTTTACCGTGCAAACAGCCAAAAGAATAATATACACTGCAAATGCATTCACACGCACTACGTAGTATATACTTTTCGTCTTCGCTACTTTGTACATGAGTGTGCCCAAACCTATTAAACAAGCTACCAAAAAGAATAGCACACCTATACGTTTGTAAGCCAACCCAAAGAATTCAATGTAATAGAAAGTACGAACCCCTACCGAAACTACCAATAGGGCATTGAACCCTAACCATATATAGGCTAATACTTTCAATGCCTTATTCTTAGCGTAAAAATTAAGGTTCTTGCGAAAGAAATAGAGTGTAATACCCATAGATACAAGAATGGCAATAAGTAACACATAGGTTCCCTCGTGTACCAACTCCTTGAGCAACTCACCGCCCCATTCAAAACCTACCCAAACATGGGTAATCTCTAAATAGAGTAAAATAGCCAGCATACCATTGAGTGACACCAGCAAGAATACACTAGACTTATATTCCGTAGCAAGATCCATATTCCTAAATCTACGGAACGTCTTGTGTCTCACACGAGATAGAATATTACTCTTAGCAGCATCTTCCTGACTCAAAGAACTAGCATGGTACTGCAGGCTATGAATCACCGCAAACACAAGACCCAGTAATGCGACAAACACTGCTTCTATATTCACATAGTTTAGGATTTCAGAACAGAATCTACCTACGATCTCACCGATACTCCCTACTGCATCAGAAAAGAAACTACTCCCCATACTGTATAATGCTAGGAATAGCAGAATAACAAAAAATGGCAAGAATACGATACGAACAATTTTACCAAAGCCTAAGCTAACCTTTCGTTTCTTCCGACTACGAAACGAATTTAAAAAATCTGCCACTGCGGCTCTATAGATTGCAAATGCATTTACAAACGCATACAACAAATTACGAATGAGCGGCTGAGAGTGCAACCCTACCAACAGTAAAAAAGAAAGAATATGTACAAATAGGGTAAATGGACTAGCAAATAGATAATACACTATAGACGTGGCTAGAAAACCAGTTCCTACTAACTTGGGAAGAAACGCATGGAATAGCGAAGTTTTGAATACAACTAACAGGAGAGTTGTAACTACTCCGTAGATTGCCACGTTGAGACCTAGAGATTTCTCAAAAAACAAGAGTACAAAAAGTAAAGTAGCAAGTAGGGTAACGATATACTTGGGTAAGTTCATTTGATGATTTCTATTGGTTGACAGCAAAACGTCCGGTGTAAGCAACAAAGTATTTCTTTTCTCGAAAAACTGAGCAGTTTGATAGAAGCACCTCATAGGCGGAATGTTCTTGTTGATTTAAGAGGGATACGCCCTTCTGTCAGTTAATTCTCTTCGGAACGTATTTTGAAATACCACAAATACAGATGTTAAGTTTCCTTATCCGATTGATAGACTCCATAGTTTGGCCACTTGTAATAGTGGTATCTATATGGGTTGTTTTTTTTATCAATCTACGGTTTGGACTGGACTTGAATTCCTACGGTATGCGTCCACAAGAATGGCGTGGATTATGGGGTATATTTACGATGCCTTTCCTTCACGGCGATTTTGATCATCTCTTTAGCAATAGCATCCCCTTGCTACTGTCTATGGGTTTTATCTTCATCTATTTTGATAAAGAACGCGTATCCATCCTTGTACTCAATACGCTACTCACAGGCATTATTCTATTAGCCTTAGGCGAGCAAGGCAGTAATCACATAGGTGCAAGTGGATTGGTGTATGCATTTATTTTCTTTTTGGTAACACACGCTATTATCACCTGGAACAAAGAGATGCTCGGAGCTGCTTTCTTACTTATCTTCCTGTACGGAAGTCTTATCTATGGCATATTCCCCGAGTATGGGCGTATCGTAGGCAAAAACATCTCATGGGAAGGTCACCTATCCGGGGCTATATCCGGAGTGATCTTTGGCTTTTTGTACCGTAAAACAGGACCACAGCAAGCTATGTTTTTTGAAGAAGAACAAGAAGATGAAGATGACAACCACGACTCAGATGCCTACTGGAAAACACCCGAGCAACGGGCTCAAGAAACTACAGTGCATTATTACTTTAAGAAAAAAGAGTAATTTTTTTTCAAACAATCCCTGTTCCACTTTATACTAACCTCCTCTGCTATTCCCTACTTTTGCACTTGTGCGATACATTCTATCTATACTACTTGTTGTGCTATGCTTGCGGTCTACTCCTTGGGGATTCTTCGCTCATAAGGAGATAAACTACCTGGCTACCTTTACCTTACCACCAGAAATGTTTGGCTTCTACAAATCAAACATAGGCTACATAAAAGACTTTGCGGTACGCCCAGACCAACGTAGATATGCCATAGAGGGCGAGGCCCCAAGACATTACATAGACCTGGACCACTGGGAGACAAGCACACCTATAGACACGATGCCTCACCACTGGGATAGTGCGGTAGCTACGTATGGCGAAGAGGAACTTACCGAATACGGTATAGTACCTTGGCACATTCAAAAAGTTACTGGCTGGCTTACCTACGCTATGAAAAAGCGGGACTATGAGCGTATCATAAAACTAAGTGCAGATTTGGGCCACTACATTGCAGATGCACATGTACCACTGCACACTACAGAGAACTATAATGGACAACTCACCAACCAAAAAGGAATACACGGTCTGTGGGAATCTCGTTTGCCAGAGCTATTTGCTTCAGATTACGATTTTTTTACGGGGAAAGCTGTGTACCTAGACGATCCACTGGAAACAATATGGCAGGCAGTGGGCGAGAGTTTTGCTGCTAAAGACACGGTACTTGCACTAGAACTTGCTCTTACAGAGCAAATGCCTACTACCAAATATTCTTTTGAACGTAGAGGTGCAAGTACGGTAAAGGTATACAGTCGTGAATTTAGCGAAGCATATCATAGAGCCATGGGCACTATGGTAGAGCGTAGAATGAAGAAAGCGATATATACCACGGGGTGCTTCTGGTATACCGCTTGGGTAGATGCAGGCCAACCGGATTTAGATTTTGATGTAACGCAACGCGTAGACCTACAACCACAAATAGACTCACTGCAATTGCTTATGCGTGGCGAAATAAAAGGCAGAATGGAAACGCACTAAATGCCCAGGAGTATTCTTCTGGATCGTCTTCGAGACCCAGACGTGGTGAAAAACAAAAAAGGCTCTTTGCAAACGCAAAGAGCCTTTTTTGTATGATAGGTTTCTAGTGCCCTATTTCTTAATTACTCGTATACTCGTCTCACTTGCAGCGTCTATTGACCCTTTTAGGAGATATGCTCCAGAAGGCAGTGCAGACATATCTACTACACCTGATCCACCTACTATGATAGCCGTTTTGATAAGCACACCAGACGTATTGTACAATTGATACTCAAATGTTTTACCTGATCTATTTTCAATATTCAATCGATCACTGGTAGGGTTTGGATATACAGAAACACCTATAGCCTTTAGGTCTTCAATACCTGCAAACTCTGGTAATTCGAGGGTTTGGGCATCATTGTTTATACAACCGCTCACTGTTTCTACTTCTAGACTTACCGAAAGTGTACTTCCAGCAGAAGTTTCAAAATCGTAGATTGGTGTCACGTCTGTATTTATAGCCGACCCATCACCAAAGTCCCATCTATAGACACTATATGTAGGTACATCTGGAGTAAAACTATACTCAGATCCAAATCGTGAAAAGGTAAACCCTCCATTTGGATCAACCTCTATGGCTACATTTACTATAGAAGAGGTATCTGTACACTGTCCATTACTCACAACTACGTACAAGCTATCTTCATTGCTCAACTGACTACTTACATAGCTATTCACCGCACTACTTTGCACCAATACATTATTCACATAAAAATCAAAATTATCGATACTATCATTGGCCGTGTATGTAATAACATCACCCACACAATACGCTCCAATTCTATCTGATTTTAAGTCAATATTAGCTATTCTATCTACCGTTAAAGGAATCTTAATCTCATTAGCTGGACAAACTAAATTATTGCTATCTGTAACACTCAAGGTGTATGTTTTACTCAATTTCGGATTGAAACTAAAAATAGTATCCGTAAATGCACCACCTCCGTCTAAGGATAAACTGTAATTTTCTCCCGTAAGTCCATTTACTTCTACCGTCCATAGATCTCCAAGGCAAACTATTGCTGCGGCTTGCACGGTTGCTGTGAGCTGAACACACTGTTGACTAAAGCACTTGGTCACTCCAATATTGCTATAGCTACACGGAGCAGCTTCTATAGAGCGAATCCATAATACTACTGAATCGCCTGGCTGCAAATTGGCAACAACATGGCTATTGCCAATGGCTCCGCTACTTGGTGACTGCCACGTATTTCCTTCATTTATGCTTACCTCATAGCCCAAATGAGCAGAGATGCTTGTCCACTCAAATGTAATGCTACTCGGTGTGCTTGCCGTGCATGTCACAACAGGTGCGTTACTTTGTTCTTTAGCATTCATCATCAAAAACACCGTATCACTCAAGCAGCCTTGAGCATTCATTACTTGTAAGCCATAATTAGTGCTTTGGGTAAAAAAAGTAGAGAATATAGCACTGTCAGACACAGCAAGTAATACTCCATCTCCATAAAAATAGAAACTATCAAAACTGACGCCTTGTGCGGCAAGCATCAATACAGAGTTGGTACATGTACTATCTGGATAAGGTACAGAATTACTGATAAGTGTGGTACTTGGTTTGGGATAATAACTAGTTGTTACGGTATTACTTACTCTACTGCAGGTGTTTGTACCCGTACCCGATACAGAGTATGTTCCGGGTTCTGTGACCCATAGTTCTGGTCCTGTAGCTCCATTACTCCAAGCATAGGAAACTCCACCTTGAACAGTACTAGCGAGCAGAATCGAATCTCCTTCGCAGAATCGCTGAGTTGCTCCGCCAGCTATAAATGGACCTGGTGCAGGCAACACGGTTACTACCAACGTATCGGGCAATGACTCTCCCTTCGCATTGGTTGATTTTAATATAGCATTATAAGTGCCCGGGAAATTATACCGAATTGTTGCGTTCTGAGTTGAAGTACTGGTGGGTGACCCACTTGGTGTACTCCAATTCCAAGATGTTGCAGAATTTGTAGATGACCCATTTAGGGTAATAAGCTCGCCTTGGCACACACTAGTATTGCTGGTACTCGCTGTAGCCACTGGCAACAATGTGCTAGGTGCTATAGTAAATTCTTTTGCAATAATTATATCTCCACTATTGCCACCAGCAGAATTTGCAGAATTCACTACGGCATAAATAGTTACGTCTCCCGTATTGGTAGTGGGTGCAGTCCACCTAAAAGACCAAGAAGCAGCTCCTGAACCTGAAGATCCAGGATAGCTTGTTTGACGCATATATTGACGTGTAGCACCTGCTACACTACCACTGATAAGACTGGACTTACTGTTGCCTGGAATCGTAGCAAAACTACCTGCCATAGCATTATTGTCATTCAGGCAAGTTAGCTGGTAGCCAAATTTAGTTTTACCAGAATGCGTATAACTCAATGTTAGGGTATACGTACTATCAGGGATATATCCTCCACCCGTAAACGACCCGTTGAAGGCAATATTGTTAAAATTGGTTCCACTGGTTTGTAACGCCCCTGCATGACACGATGTACAATTGGCTTCTCTACTTGTGCCCGTAGTGGGTGCGTTCGTATAACTAGCTGGCGAACCACCCGTATAAGTGGTACTTGGCAAACTGATAAGTAATAGACCTACAGCTGCTATACCCGCAGCAATAAGTGTGGTAATATTGATTTTCTTCATTTTATAATTTTAGTTAGTATGGTTTAATTAAATGCTATTTAACACCAATATTTAGGAAATATGATGTGTATTGTTTTTACGATTTTTTTTGATTTGAGCGAACCACCTTTTCGAGTATATCCCATTCTTCTTGTGTGATAGCATCCATCTGGTTAAACTGGCCTGCACCTTGCAACCACTCACCACCATCAATAGTCACTACTTCTCCGTTTACATAAGAAGAATAGTCTGACATTAGATATGCTGCGAGATTGGCTAGCTCCTGATGCTCTCCCACTCGTTTAAGTGGCACTCGCGTTTCTAGATTTATCTTATCGGACATTTCTTTCGGAAAAAGTCTATCCCAAGCTCCTTTGGTAGGAAACGGCCCGGGTGCTATTGCATTATGTCGTTGACCATACTTGGCCCATTCTACAGCAAGACTTCTGGTCATGGCCAATACTCCAGCTTTGGCAGTGGCACTGGGTACCACAAATCCACTACCGGTCCATGCATATGTAGTCACTATATTAAGTACATTACCTGGTATTTTATTTTCTATCCAGTATTTACCGCAGCTTAATGTGCAGTTCTTACTTCCTTTTAGCACGATGTCTATGATAATATCAAAAGCTCGATGACTGAGCCTTTCTGTAGGGCTAATAAAATTGCCTGCGGCATTATTTACCAAGCCATTGCACTCGCCAAAATGCTCTACTATTTGTGACAATGCTGCATCTACTTGTCCGCTTTCACGCACATCGCACACTACAGGAAAAACATTTTCCTTAGAAATCTCCTCGGCTGCCTCTAGGAGTTTTTCCTCTCTCCTACCAGAGATAGCAACTTTTGCTCCTAGCTCTACGAAGTACTTTACCATTGACTTACCAAGGCCTGTTCCTCCGCCTGTCACCCATATAACTTTGCCTTCTAGGGCTCCGTCTCGTAACATAGATTCTGCGTATTTTGACATAACGGTCAAATATACCTTAAACTAAATATTAGCCAAAATATTAAATCTATATCCCTTTAAATTTATCATTATTTCACCTATTAAACTCTCCTA
>TARA_B110000902_G_scaffold256585_1_pt1 | contig 13420 bp, 10 predicted proteins | sample TARA_B110000902 | Tara Oceans TARA_B110000902 (sample SAMEA4398009) | marine metagenome | biome: Polar Biome; feature: [SRF] surface water layer (ENVO:00010504); material: water (ENVO:00002006), including particulate matter (ENVO:01000060) such as... | depth 5 m | reverse complement strand
AATAGGAAATTATGATATTAAAAAAAGGAAATAAGCTGTATAGTATTCTGACAGGGAAATGTCCCAAATGTCATCAGGAGTCGATGTACAAAAACAGCAATGCGTATCAGCTTACGCAAACCTTAGAAATGCACGAGCGTTGTGGGCACTGTAATACAAAATACAAAATTGAACCCTCCTTTTTTTATGGTTCGATGTATGTCAGCTACGGCGTTGGAATTGGGTTTTCGGTCGCTACTTTCTTATTAACATTCATCCTTTTTGAAACCTCATTAGTCACTTCATTTATCGCAATTGTTTGTGCGCTCATAGGATTTATGCCTATTATTATGCGGGTCTCTCGAAATATTTGGATCAACCTTTTTATGAGTTACGATGCTGCATTAGCTGAAAAAAAAACTAATCAAACCGATTGATATCGATTTCTTCTGGCAATGGCGTGTCTTTTTCTATAGAATTATAAAGGGCTTCTGCCATAGACGGCGCCACCAAAACCCCACGAGTTCCTAAACCGTTTAACACAAACAGACGTTTATGATCGAAATGTTGCCCTACTAAAGGACGACGGTCTACCACGGTTGGACGAATGCCAGCACGCTGATCCACGACTTCATAGTCACAGCTTACAAGGCGTTCCAATTTTTCTAAAAGTTCAGATTTTGCTTCTGCTGTTGGTTGATTTGTTTTATCAGTCCATTCATAAGTCGATCCCACAAGATACTGATCGGCTCCCATCGGAATGACAAAAATACTCGATTTCAAAATAGACTCTAATTGGAGTGTTGGGGCATGGATGGTAATGAGTTCGCCTTTGGTGCCTTCTAAAGGTAAATGTTTAAAATACGGATTTTTGTGAATCCCAAAACCTTCGGTAAACACAATACGTTCTGCACGAATATCGTGGTACCTAAGCCCTTCAGGGTCTTCCACGAGTGCCTCACAATCAAAAGCTACTTCTTTATATTGATTGGTTTCCAAAAGATATTCGCGGTAAGATTCAATCAAGCGTTGGGTATCGATACGTCCGGTCGCATTCACTTCACCAAACCCAAAAGGGGCTTTGATGGAGGTGTTTTTATTAGTCACCAAGTTTGGATTCAGAAAATTAGTAAGCAATGGCTTATCACATGCTAAAAACCAATTATTTTGTTCTTTAACCGAATTAAAGACCCGATGTATTGGCAATACGTAGTCTAATTTAAGCCCTAAAAGCTGCTCAAGGGCGGTATATTTCGGGATCGCAACCTCTAAGTGAATTGCGGCGTTCCAAGTGGCTGTAAAACGCTTTAATACAACAGGGTTATAGAGCCCACTAGCCACCACCGATGCTTGTTGCGATCGGTTGCTGATGACGATAAATGATTTGTTGTGAAGACGTAGTTGTTCAGCAAACATAATGCCTGCCAATCCAGAGCCTACAATGATATAATCATACTTCATTTAAAAAGGGTTTAAAACACAAAACGCCTATCGTAAGATAAGCGTTTTGTAGTTGTATTGGGCGTTGATTAATAACTCCACATATCTTGTTCTTTATTTCTAATTTTTTCTTTAATTCGCTCCGATTCTAGGAGTTGCATAAGTGAATTGTTTCGTATATAATCTCTAATATCTCTGTCTTGATATACATTTGCTTCTTTGTATATAGTCGCCGAAAATCGTCTGGAGTTAATGAGTTGATCAAATGAAAAGGGTTTAGACATGTTTTTTTGATTGAAAGCGTACGCATTACTAAGAACATATCTGGTATCAGGATAGAAAACCCAGAATAAAGGAGTGAATTCTTTATCAGAGTCGTTAACCGTATCTTCGACGGCATTACTCTCTTCACTCTCCTCTTCTTCAAGACCACTAGAACCTTCATCTAACGAGATAATTACTCCGTTTGCTCCAACATTAATGGTAATCCCATCGATGGTTGTTATTTGACCTGCGGGCTGAAAACCTTCTTCATCCTCATAATCATAATCAATTGATTTAAGAACAGCTCCTGCAACTAAACTTCCTCTAACTAACAACACTGTTTCATCTTCAAGTTCAATTTCATTTATTGCAGACTCATCATTTGATTGATCACTGCTATCGTCAAAATCATCCGATGCATCGCCATCATCTGTAGTCTTATCTTCAGCACTCAAAGCAATTGGGCCAATAGCAATTGGGCGATACTTCAGTTCGGTAGAAAGTCGGTCAAAATACCAAAGGCCTTTTATAACATATTTCCTAACATCAGTATATTCAAACTCTTCCGTATTGAAATCAGAATCAGGCATAATAGAGGATGCCGCTAGTTCCCACTTCTTTTTAAACTCCACAGCCCTAGGGTCTTTAGACTCTAGTAATTCTCTGTATTCATAAGAGAGTGGATCATAATTTACCCAGTCTTGTTCTGGAAATTCATAACCCAGTCCAGCAAGGTGAGTTTTCCAACTTTCTGCTTGTTCAAAATGTTCCAGTCCTTCAATTCTAGTATCACCGTCAATACCTTTTTTCAAAACCTTATACTCTAATATGGCTTCAAAATCTTCACTTTCATATTCTTCTGTGAAATTATCAGAAATAAAAGGAGGCATTATTTTTAAAATGTCATCATCGTCATCTGATTCATAGTCATTTTTAATCAGTTCAAAATGAGTTCTAGCTCCTTCGATTAAATAATGTATGAGTGGTTTACGGTCAGGGGTCACCTCACTCGGTTCAGTTGGGTATAAATAAGGAAAGTTAACGCGTTCATCTAGATCAATAACCTCCCAAGTAGTGAATGAAAAGATAATATCTTCATCTTTTACATTAGCATATTGAATTGGAGTCCTTTCAAGCTCATTTTTAACTACAGTCACATTGGTTAATCCTAATGAACTTTTAGTGTTTAATAAGCCTCCCTGTGAGAAACCAGACAGAGAAAAGAGAATTAAAAATGAAGAAAGGTATGTCTTGCTCATAATAAATTTATTTTACAGTCAATGTAACACCGTTAGTTTTATTACCAACAGTTATGCCTATATATTCGATATTTTTGATAATTATGTCTGTATTTTTCTTAACGGTTCTTAAATATTTTTTTGCTTTAGATGAAAGCTCATCTCCTTCGCACTTAAAATTTCTATTTCCCATTTTTACATCAAAACTTGCCACAGTAACTGTTTTGGATATCCCATAGGCTGCAGGATAAACAGCACTTACTGCTCCACCAGAAATTGCTGACTTAGACATTTTACCACCTTCTGATGAATTAAAATAAATATCAGGCGCTGGGGCTCTTCTAATGAAGAATTTTTTAGTATCCGAAAATTTATCACCATTTTGTAAGGTAGCAGAAATTGATAAATCTAATTCTGACCCTCCAGCTGGTTTTACGAAATAATAACCACTTTTATTGCTTTTAGTAACAAGATTGCTTGGACCAATTACAAGAGAACCAGAATTCACTCCTGGAACCGATATATATACTTCGTTTGGATAGTTTCTGAATAAAGTATTCCTTCCTATAACTTCAACCGATGCAGAGTTTGGTTTTTTAATTACTTTATACGTTTGATTAACATCGATAGCGATTTCTTTACCATCTTGGATAAATGTGATTTCACCAGTAATATCATGCTCTTTAACACTGTTACCCGCAGGGAAATTTAATAAAATCTCGCCATTAACTACCGAAGTTAATGGAACACTCTCCCCATTAATTATGATGGACGAAGGCACTAAACTGTTAGATTTCTTACCAAGTACAACTCTTCCCGTGTATTCAGATCCTGTATAGTATCCGCTTCGATCAGATATTACGTAAGCATCAAAATTAGTCAGTTCAGATTCCATCTTATATTGTCCACCAATCAATGCAGAGAGTAAAGACGCTTGATAGTTAAGCGCATTTGCTTTCATGATGGTAAGCTTGGTGTTGGTCGACACTTCTGGGTATCCAAACAAGTGATATTCCATCCATGTCTTCTCGATTCCTTCCCCATCAATGACAGGTTTTGTTTCGAAAGCATTGGTAACCGATTCTGCTATTTCCTCATAGGTTGTATCAATACTCCCTATTTCTTTTTGAGACAAAGCAATCGATTGGAAACTTGCGACGTAATTGTTAATGGCTTTTAAAAAATTTTCACCATTTTCATTCAACCCTTTGTCTTGATCAAATAACTTGCCATTCCAGTACTCGGCCTTATCCATTGTTTCATAATCCATTATCGTGAACGTAGAATCTTTTCCTACTACATCCACTTCTTTGGTGTTTTTGATTGGATTCTTCAAACTTTCTATAGTATTAATAAATTCTGCAGTAATCAAATTAATTGAGTCCGCTGCAGCTTTCTTTTTGGTCCAGATATTTACATCTTTAGAAGTCGTTGAGGTTAAAATAGAGTCTTGTGCGTTAAACCCGTTATCTATAAGTTTATTAAACTCTCCTATTCTTTTAACTATATCCCCGTTATTTTTTTCTACTTGTTCAGAAATTAAACCAAAAGCAGTTAATACTTCCTTCGACATATTTAGTGCTAGCATTGCTATAAATACTAAATACATCAAGTTAATCATTTTCTGCCTTGGACTTTCATTTGCTCCTGCCATGTCTAATTAGTTTTTAAATTAATAATAATTTTAGTTGATAAAAAACTAATTATTTTTTGTTCATTGCAGATAACATTCCACCATAAACGCCATTTAAAGACGATAAGTTAGATGCTAATGATTCCATTTGTTCCTTTAACTTTGTTGCATTTTCAATAGAATCTTGGTTTATTTCAGCTTGACGACTTGCACTTTCTAATTGTGCTTTGTAAAGACTGTTTATAGATTCCATTTGAGCCGCAGCTTTCGCCATTTCTTCATTGTATTTTTCAGAGGATCCTGCAGATCCACCCATGCCAACAGCAGCAGAATTTAAATCTCTGATACTATCGCCTAAGCTCGTTACCAAAGCACCATCGATTTTAGCTTCTTTTAGTAAACTATCTAATTTTTTTGTTAAAACACCTTCAACGTTTTCAACGTCTGAGTTTTCTGGACTCGGAGGAAGATCTGAACCTCCTTGTAATACTGGCCAAACTTTCTCCCATTTGTACCCTTCATCTGGCTCATCAAATGCTGAAAGCGCAAAAATTAAGGCCTCCGTTACAAGACCGATTGTTAGTAAATCATTACCTCCAATTTTCATGAAACCTAGATTTAAATCGGCATGTATAATTTTCATTAACGCTCCAATAATTACGACTGCTGCTCCTAGGCCGTAGGCCATATTCATTACTTTCTTACTTACTTTAAATCCCATAATTACTGTTTTGTTTGGTTAGTTTTTTATTTTGAATTAATTAGTTGCTTGATTAGCGGTTGCGTCTGTACCCATATAATCTTGTACGGTACGGAAACCTATATAACTGCGTTGCATGGAGTCTAATTCGTAGTCTCGAGAACTGACTTGTAAATAATACGCAACGTCTTTCCAAGAACCTCCACGAACTACTTTTCGACTATATTCTCTCTTGTTTACGTTTGGATTAATGGTTGATGAAAATAGATACGAAGATGTATGGTAGGAAGACATGGTCCATTCAGCAACATTCCCGGACATGTTATATAAATTATAATCATTTGGCTCATAGGCATCTGCTTCAACGGTATACAACGCTTGATCCGCAGCATAGTTACCTCTTAATGGCTTAAAGTTTGCCATGAAACAACCACGGTCATTTTTCGCATAAGGACCTCCCCATGGAAATGTAGCTCCTTCAAGACCTCCACGAGCAGCAAACTCCCATTCCGCTTCCGAAGGCAATCGGAACGAATTTACCGCCTGTTTCTTTTTAGATTTCTGGTATGAATTTTTATTCAAAGTTCGCCATTGGCAGAACGCTTGTGCTTGTCTCCAACTAACGCCAACCACTGGATACGCTCCATATGCTTGGTGCCAAAAGTAATCATTATGCATCGGCTCGTTGTAGGAATACTCAAAATCTCTAACCCATGCCGTTGTGTCTGGATACACTGGGACTGGATCCTCAGTAGAAATAATTCGCTTGCGTTTTTTTATAGACTCTTCGAGGTTTAAATAGGAATTTTGAAATTTAAATTTTTTCACATCCCATGTGCGAAGACCATTATAAGATTGTTCTTTTGGCAAAAACATACCTTCCATTATCTCAGCATAATAAATATCCGGATATTCATCACGATCAAAAATTAAATCAACATCGTTATTGATTGTATATTCTTGTTCCCCGAAAAACTCTTCAACATACTGATCATAGGCAGAAATATCTTCTTCATCTTCACTTTCTTTGTCTTCTAAATAATCAAACGTGTTTTGCTTGTAAGCAAACATATTTAAAGTATTGTCGTTTTCAGCATCAAGATCGTCGTGAACATCAAGCTCGTATTGCGCTAACTCAGACCTTATGATAGAATCTCTAACCCAATTTACAAACTGACGGTATTCGCTGTTTGTGATTTCGGTCTCGTCCATGTAAAAAGAGCGAACAGTCACCGTTTTGGTGGGTGCATCTTGGGCTCCCACGATGTCATCATCAGATTTTCCCATCACAAAAGCTCCCCCAGGAACCAAACTCATTCCGAATGGTTTTTCAGGATGCCATTTTTTGCCCTTAACCCCAATTAATTCACCCTTATCTTTGGAGCCACAACTGGTTATTAAGGCTATTGCGAATGATAATAATACAATTTTTTTCATAAACTATAAATTCGAGAGAAACTCCCTAAACATTTCAATTTGTAAATCTATCTATATATTTCCTATAAAACAACTTTTTTTTTGTTGAATAGAATTAAAAAAAAGTTGAACTGATTCTCAATTTAACTTTTCTTATATGCCTTGTACCATCTTTCGGGAATAACTCCCTTTGTAGCACTTACATAATCTTCATACATACAGGCTAATAACGGATGTTGTTTTGATTTATTATTTGAGTACTCTAAAAAAGGTATTTCGATCCACCATCTTCCGGTCTTTTTACTCTTAAAAAATACCAACTCTTCCTCTTCAACCAAGACTGTAAATTTTAAATAACTGCTTTGGTCGGTAAAATCGTCGTCCTTGACTCTACAGTTCACCCCTTCTATAAAATACCACACAATCTGAGCGACAAGCATCGCAGTGGCTTCGTCGTCTTGTGAAGGATTGTACTCATATACACCAAAGGAACTTACTTTATTACTAATCCCTGCATAGCGAGAAATTGCGCAAATTTCGCGACCATTAAACCCGTTTGGAGAATATTTTTGTTTAATACTTACTTCAGAAGATTTGACAGAATTTAGATCTAAAGTCACTAAATCCGCATCTCTTAAAACCGGCTCAACAGCAGTAATTGAATGGGTGAGTTCTCCTAATCTGAAGGATTCGAAGTAGAGTTTTTCCATTAAATCAATTTCTTCTTGAGAATTAAAATAAGTTTGAAACCCCAAAGCGGTATAATTAAATAAATTATAAGGCTGTTCGAGTATGATTTTCCCTAAAAAACTGCCGTTATTAATTGGCTTACTCGAATCGCCTAAATCAAAACTTTTGTCAATATTAACAATATTAATCATGGAGCTTATTTTGTCATATGCTCTGTAATTCGCATACGTTAAGTCCTGACTTCCACCAATAACAATTGGGATTATATTATTTTTTATGAGGCTCGAAACAACTTTTGTCAAAGCAAAATAAGTGTCTTCAACTGTTTCTCCTCTTTGAATATCACCAAGATCGACCATGTTTAGGGGCCAATTCCCTGGAAATAGTTTATAAAATGCTTTTCTTATTTCGTGGAGCTGAAATTCTTCGCCAATATAATCCACGGAGTTTCTGGTTTCTAAAACGCCCACAATGGCCATCTTAACCCCCTCTAAATTGGGCTCAATAGTCGCACTGTGAATCCTTAATTTTTTCCCTATAGTCTGACTGTGCTGCAACTCGAGTTGGTCTACGAGCTGATCTTGAACAGGCGAAAGAAAACTAAAATCCATTACTTTTTCTTTTTAGCACGTGTTTTTTTCTTGGGGGCGTTTTTTGCGATAATCCCTTTGACTTCTTCTAAAGTTAGTTTTGTTGCGTCCACTGTTTTTGGAAGTTCAATTTTGGTTTTACCTTGGATAATATTGTGTCGACCCCATCGTGCTTTCTCAACACGAATTCCATCTTCTTCCCAGTCATGGATAAGTTTATCGATTTCTTTTTGAATTTTATCCTTAATTAAAGTTTCAATATCGGTATCAGAAAGATCATCCCAGTCATATTTTTTATTGACATTAATGAACATATTATTCCATTTGATAAACGGTCCAAAACGCCCTTTACCTTTTTGAACTGGCAAGCCATCATACTCATATATTGGCGCATCTGCTGCTTCTTTTTCTTTTATTAATTCAATCGCATCTTCCATTTCAACACGCATTGGGTCCACCCCTTTTGGAAGGGAAACAAATTTGTCACCAAACTTGATATAAGGTCCAAAACGTCCGTTGTTTACAATAAGGTCTTCGCCTTTATATTCCCCTAAATCTTTTGGAAGTTTAAAGAGCTCTAACGCTTCATCAAAAGTAATCGCTGCCAATTGAAAGTTTGGAGGGACACTCGCAAAAACTTGTTTTTCTTCTTCATCGGAAGTCCCTATCTGAACAATCGGTCCGAATTTCCCTAAACGAACACTTAATTGACGTCCTGTTTTTGGATCTTTTCCTAAAATTCGCTCTCCAGATTCTCGTTCCGCATTTTGACTTACATCTTCTACTTTTGGATGAAAGTCTTTGTAAAATGACTTCATCATTTTAGTCCAATCTTCTTTTCCACTCGCAATTAAATCAAAGTCGGCTTCGACTTTGGCTGTGAAATTATAATCTAAGATCGCTTCAAAATGATTTACTAAAAAGTCGGTGACAATCATTCCGATATCGGTTGGCACTAACTTTCCTTTATCAGATCCATACTTTTCAGTTAATTTTTTTCCCGTTAAATCACCGTTGGATAAGGTCCATAATGAATAACTCCGTTCTTCCCCATCTACCGATCCTTTTTCAACATATTTTCTGTTTTGAATTGTGGATATGGTTGGCGCATAGGTGGAGGGTCTTCCGATTCCTAATTCTTCAAGTTTTTTTACTAAAGAGGCTTCTGTGTACCTGTAAGGTGGTCTGGAAAAACGTTCGGTTGCTGTGATATAGTTGTTGCCCAAAGCTTCATTTAGAGTCATCGCAGGCAACATGCCTTCTTGTTCTAAATTTTCTTCATCGGTTCCTTCTAAGTATACTTTTAAAAACCCATCAAATTTAATCACCTCTCCGTTTGCAGTAAATGTTTCACTGTGATTTGGTGTGTTGATTTTTACATTGGTTCTTTCTAACTGTGCATCACTCATTTGAGATGCAATAGCACGTTTCCAAATAAGGTCATACAAGCGCGCTTGATCGCGTTCTATATTAACCGAATGTGTTGAGAAATTGGTTGGGCGAATGGCCTCATGTGCTTCTTGTGCTCCTTTCGATTTTCCTTTGAAATTACGAGGTTTACTGTAGGTCTCACCATAAGAAGATGAAATTTCTTGAGCGGCTGTATCCCGTGCTTGCTGTGATAAATTGACGCTGTCCGTTCTCATGTATGTAATAAGACCCGCTTCATAGAGTCGCTGTGCCATGTTCATGGTTTTACTCACCGAAAAATATAATTTTCGAGCGGCCTCTTGCTGTAAAGTAGAGGTCGTAAACGGAGGTGCAGGCGATTTCTTGGCAGGCTTTTTCTCAAGACTTGATACTGAAAAAGCGGCGTCGCTATTTTTGTCTAAAAATGCTTTTGCAGCAGCTTCGCTTTCAAAGGATTTTGGGAGTTTTGCTTTAAATACGTTCCCTTTTGCAGTTGTAAACTCTGCATCGATTCTAAAAGTTGCTTCGGACTGAAATTTTTGTATTTCACGTTCGCGCTCTACAATTAATCGAACCGAAACCGATTGAACTCGACCAGCTGAAAGACCCCCTTTGACTTTTCGCCACAAGACAGGAGATAATTCGTAACCAACAATCCGATCTAAAACACGTCGTGCTTGTTGGGCATCTACTAAGTTATAATCTATACCACGCGGGTTTTTTACCGCATTTTCAATCGCTGTTTTTGTGATTTCATGAAATACAATTCGCTTTGTTTTGGCTTTGTCTAATTTTAAGGTTTCGGCTAAATGCCACGCAATGGCTTCCCCTTCTCTATCTTCATCACTTGCCAACCAAACAATTTCAGCTTTTTTCGCCAAGGCTTTTAACTTGCTCACAACCGATTTTTTGTCGCTTGATACTTCATACTTTGGTTTGAAATCGCCTTCCACATCGACCCCCAGTTCTTTGGAAGGCAAATCGGCGATGTGCCCAAAACTAGATTCAACTTTGAAGTCTTTTCCTAGAAATTTTTCAATAGTCTTTGCTTTCGCAGGGGACTCAACAATCACTAAATTCTTAGCCATATCTTATTATTAGAGAGGTACAAATGTAGATGATTTTTTTTATTTCTTTATTTTATTTCTTCGACAAATCAAAAAGCGACTCTAAACAGCAGCCGTTTCTAATGGGGATTAGTGTTAATTTAAAAACTTATAAATCAACCGATTGAGGCTCTGATTCAGGGCTCTCAAATCCAATTACATTTTTATAGATAATATACTGAGGAAGGTATAAAAAACAGCTAAAAAACAAACTCCCGAGTCCGAAAGTTACTAAACTTACGACATATATTAGGATCCCATTGAGCACCAAGGTTAAAAAGGCAATGCCCCATTTTTTATTCCCAAGTGCAAATCCAACTTTCACAACTTCCGTGATCGACAAATTGGGGTTATAGGCAAATATCGGAAGCATAAACATAAGCGGAATGATGGCATATAGGATTGGCAACAAACAAAGTAAGATCGCTGCAATAGCAATCCCCACATAGACTAATAAAAATACGAATGCTTTTCCGATAAACGACTTCTGGAAAAAGTAGAAAAAATCGGTGACTGAAAAGGACTGCCCAAGCTCGATTCGTTTTATAATTCTAAAAAAACCTAGATACATCAACGAAGAAACGATGCTAAACGTTAACATCAATACATAAACCCATACTAAAGAGCTTCCAAACTCTTCTATAAGCGACTGACTTAAAACAGCAGGGTCTAGCGGCCCGTTGGATGAATTGTCTAAAGCCAGTTTAAGATAAGGGCCATAAAACGAGATGATAAATGGTAACATAATTAAGAACGAAAACAATTGAAGTTGAAGCCCTTGAAGCCAAACTTTTTTAAACAATACTATCGAATCGTTAAATAAGTCTCCGAAATCGGTGGTTTTTGCTAACTGTATTTTACTTAATACGGTTTGAAATGAATACATGCTCTATTGTTTAGGCTAATTTTTTTCAAATAAAGTAGTTTGTTTCGTCAAATCAAAATAAAAAACGAAAACACTGACACTTTGTCAGAAAAAATAAATTTATTGTATCTTTGCACACTTAGTGTCCTTCAATGGATTTTGAAAAACTTATGGAGAAAACAATTGACGAAACGGTTCAAGGCTCAAATTTAGCTGTTAGACCTAACCCAGAAAACACCAAGAAGCTTTTTATAGAAAGCTATGGATGCGCTATGAATTTTAGTGATAGTGAAATTGTAGCTTCCATCCTTTCAAAAGAAGGTTTTAACACCACTCAAGTTTTGGAAGAAGCGGATCTCGTATTGGTAAACACCTGTTCTATTCGTGATAAAGCAGAGCAAACCGTTCGTAAAAGACTCGAAAAATACAATGCTGTTAAACGCATCAATCCAAAAATGAAAGTCGGCGTTTTGGGCTGCATGGCGGAACGTCTTAAAAGTAAATTTTTAGAAGAAGAAAAAATCGTTGATTTAGTGGTGGGGCCAGATGCTTACAAAGATCTCCCTAACCTTATATCGGAAGTTGAAGAAGGCCGAAGTGCCGTAAATGTAATTCTTTCTAAAGACGAAACTTATGGTGATATCTCACCGGTAAGACTCCATACTAACGGCGTCACTGCTTTTGTATCTATCACTAGAGGCTGCGACAATATGTGTACGTTTTGTGTGGTGCCTTTTACAAGAGGGCGCGAGCGCAGTAGAGAACCTCAAAGTATCCTTGAAGAAATTAATGATTTATGGAACAAAGGTTACAAAGAAGTGACGCTTTTGGGACAAAACGTTGATAGCTATCTTTGGTACGGCGGCGGATTAAAAAAAGAGTTTTCGAAGGCTACAGACATGCAAAAAGCGACCGCTGTTGACTTTGCGTTACTTTTAGATATGTGTGCCAAAGCACAACCAAAAGTGAGGATCCGATTTTCGACTTCTAATCCACAAGACATGTCATTAGACGTCATTAAAACGATGGCTAAACATCAAAATATTTGTAATCATGTTCACCTTCCAGTTCAAAGTGGGAGCAATCGAATTTTGGATGAAATGAACCGTCAACATACCCGTGAAGAATATATTGAATTAGTGAAAAACATTAAAGGCATTATTCCAGACTGTACCATTTCTCAAGATATGATTTGTGGCTTTCCAACCGAAACGGAGGACGACCACCAAGATACCTTGAGCTTAATGAAGGTGATTAAGTATAGTTTTGGATATATGTATGCCTATTCCGAGCGCCCTGGCACCATGGCAGAAAGAAAACTCGAAGATGATGTGTCTTTTGAAACTAAAAAAAGACGTTTGGCTGAAGTCGTCGAACTGCAACGTGCGCATGGCTTGTACAGAACAGAACAATTTCTGAATCAAACGGTGGAAATCTTAATTGAAAAAGAATCAAAAAAATCTGCTTCTGAATGGTCTGGAAGAAGTGCGCATAACACCGTGGCTGTATTTCCGAAAGAAGACTATAAAATTGGAGATTTTGTGCTGGTTAAAATACATAATTGTACAAGTGCGACTCTGATTGGGAATGCCATTGGTTTATCTGAAAATAATTAATTATGGAAACAGTTCAATCTATAAAACAACGGTTTGGAATTATTGGAAATGACACGGGTCTTAATCGTGCCATAGAAAAAGCTGTTCAGGTGGCACCTACAGATATTTCGGTGTTAGTCACTGGAGAAAGTGGCGTTGGAAAAGAAAGTATTCCTAAAATCATTCATCAACTCTCGCACCGAAAACACGGCAAATACATCGCTGTCAATTGTGGCGCCATTCCGGAGGGGACTATTGATAGTGAGCTTTTTGGGCATGAAAAAGGGGCTTTTACAGGAGCCACTCAAACCCGTTCTGGCTACTTTGAAGTCGCCAATGGGGGCACCATCTTTTTAGATGAAGTCGGCGAGCTCCCATTAACAACCCAAGTTCGATTATTAAGAGTTTTAGAAAATGGAGAATTTATTAAGGTTGGCTCAAGCACCGTTTTAAAAACAGATGTTAGAATTGTGGCGGCTACCAACGTTAATATG
>TARA_B110000902_G_scaffold12743_1_pt1 | contig 13432 bp, 14 predicted proteins | sample TARA_B110000902 | Tara Oceans TARA_B110000902 (sample SAMEA4398009) | marine metagenome | biome: Polar Biome; feature: [SRF] surface water layer (ENVO:00010504); material: water (ENVO:00002006), including particulate matter (ENVO:01000060) such as... | depth 5 m | reverse complement strand
GTATTTAAAGAGAGCTGTATTTAAAGACAGGTACCGCCGTGACGGTGAACATAGCTTGCCATGACGGTATCCATGGTGACTATATGGTTAAGTAGCCAATTGGGGAATTGGTCACCCGCGTAAGTCCTTAGATGGGTGATGGTCTCCACCGTGCAGTCACAGCTCCAGAGGCCGTGTTGCTTCGCCATCCACTTTAATACCCGCTGGTGCTCTTTATTATGTTCCCCTCGAGCAGGAAATCCATATTGTTCCATGCACTGCTGTTCCAGCTCAAAGTGAGTGACAGTGTCCAGTAACAATACCTGTAACAGCTGTTCAATTTTCGCGCTATCCGGCTGGCTGGTCTTGATCCCAGGCTCATCTTCCTGCTCGGCCTCAGATTCAAAGGCGCCGTCGAGAAGCCGTTCCAGAAATGTATCTAACAGACCGGCTAGGGCATTGGCATCATCGAAAGCTTTGCGATGCTCTCGATTCATAAACACTAGATCTACCTGAGGGGTGCATTCAAAATCAATCATAGGAAATAGGCTTTTATTTCTTCAACCTCCTAAGCTACCAGCAGTTACCAGCAAGTCTGTTGATAGTAATCAAGGCCTTTGGATATTAATCGCTTTTACCTTATCATCCTCGGCTCTATAAACCGGCTACTTATCCCCCCAAATGGATCCCTATGAAATATATTGGCGCCCACGTTAGTGCGGCTGGCGGCATCGAAAATGCACCTGTGAATGCCCATGCAATCGGCGCTACCGCCTTTGCCTTTTTTACCAAAAACCAGCGTCAATGGCAGGCCAAGCCGCTAAGCCAAGAGAGCATTGAGAAATTTAAAGAGAACTGCGAGCGCTACGATTTTTCACCAGAGCAGATTCTGCCTCACGATAGCTACCTGATTAATCTCGGTCACCCTGAGACTGAGGGGCTTGAAAAATCCCGTGAAGCCTTTGTCGATGAACTACGTCGCTGTGAGCAACTGGGACTCAAATACCTTAATTTTCATCCCGGCAGTCATTTGCGCAAAATCTCAGAAGACCAGTGCATAGCCAAGATTGCCGAATCGATTAATCTGGCGCTAGAAGTCACCTCTGGGGTCACTGCGGTGATCGAGAACACCGCCGGCCAGGGCAGTAATCTTGGCTTTAGTTTTGAACAGTTGGCTGCGATGATCGACGGCGTCGAAGATAAGAGCCGTGTCGGTATCTGTTACGACACCTGCCATGCCTTTGCCGCGGGCTACGATATGCGCAGCACCGATGGCTGTGAAAAAGTCTTCGATGATTTTCAGCGAATTGTTGGTTTTGACTATCTCTGCGGCATGCATCTGAATGATTCACGCTCGCAGTACGCCAGCCGCGTCGATCGCCACCACAGTCTTGGGCATGGTAATTTGGGGCTAAATGTCTTTCAATTTATTATGCAGGATAAGCGCTTTGACGGAATCCCATTGGTTCTGGAAACCATAGATCCGTCAATTTGGGCAGATGAAATAGAACTGCTGCGGAGCTTTCAAACGGCGGTCTAGGGCAAACCCTAAAGGTCTTGTTCTTGTTTCAATGCGGCGAGTAGCCCCTGTCTATAGACCTCGGCACTGGCTTTGCTGTCGCCGATCTTGTCCAGCACAGTAGCCAGATAGATCGAACCCTGAACCGAGGGCCGCAACTTAACCGCGGTGGTAAGATAGTCTTTAGCCTTACCCCAAAACTGCAGACGCTGACAGATCTGCCCCAGCGCCAGCAGCAGATCTGCGTCATCACTGTGCTGCACAAACCATTTCTCAGCCACCATCAGCTGTTTTTCTGGACTCGCTGATTCAAGCTCGCCAAATTGTACAACCAACAGCGGATGCCACTCTCGGTTTAGGGCTTTGGTCAACAGCGCCTGTTGTTTCTCCACTAACTGGACTCTGCCGAGACTCGCGCCATAGCTGGCGACAATCTGCGGGTCTCGCTGCTGTTTTCTTGGAATTAAATACCAAATATCCTCCAGCTCTGCCCTCTTTCCACTTATTGAACGCTTGCCATCTGCCGACAAACCATCCAGCAGGTTGCAGTAAACATCCTGCTCAAGGCTAGCCAGGTCCTGTTCGCTGATGGCCTTAAAATGCCTCAGATCGCGCAACAGTTTTTGCAGGGCAGCCCAGCTTTCGGAGAGGTAGTAGGCATCGGTTAAGAGCCGTAAAAGCGCTTTATCCCGGGGATTTTTATCGTAGACCCCCTGAAGAATTTTCAGCGCTTGCTCGGGCTGCTCTTGCAGCAGCAGGATTTCAGCCAGTGCCTTATCCGCAATAAAACTGCTCTTCGGATAGGTTATTTTTAGGCGCTGTAGAATCTGATCGGCCTGTTCAAACTGTTCATTGTCAGCGGCGGCTCGCGCGGCAAACAGCAAATTAACCACCGGCATAGACGATTTTTCGGCAGACTGAGACAACAGCTTTGCCGCCTCCTGCCAATCGTCACCGGCAAACAGTAACAGCCCTTCGGCTGTCTGATTCTGATTGCGCGCACTGCGGCGATTGCGCCACCAGAATCTGAAGCCACCAACGCCCATAATCCAGCGCCAAGTTAACAGCAACCAGAACAGCAGTGCGGTGGCTGCGATGTAGATAAACAGCCCGGTCCAGGCACTCATTTCAAGGGTAAATTCAGCAAAACTCAACAGCACGTAGCCACTGCCGAACTGCAGTACCCAGACTGCCAGCGCGCCAACAAGCAGCGCCAACGCGAGTAATAACAAAAGCTTTCTCACTGTTCTGTTCCCTCGTCAGCAACGTCGTTATGGCGCAGATTCAAGGCCGTTTGGATAGCCTTCTGAGAACCAGAGATATCCGGCAGAAACTGGCTCACTGGCTGTTCCGCGAGAGACTGTAACCTTGCAATTGACGCTTCAGATTCACTGTTTAACTGAAAATAGCCGCGCAATAATGTCTCGGCTTTATTGAGACTGTTGCTGAAGATCCGCTGTTCTTCACGCAGCAATGCACTCTGCGCCTGCTCCAATAACAGATAGAGATTCTGACGGACCATGGTGTGTTCCGCACGGCTGAGTAAGGGTTCAATCGGTTGCTGCCGTTTTCGCAGCACAATTAGGTTGCCAAACTTTTCACTGAAGCGCTCAAGTGTTTCTGCGAGGGAAGTCGGTGGTTGCTCAGTGCCTTGCACAGCTTGAGCGGTCTCTGGATCCGCATGAGATTCAAGTATTGGCAATGCCTCGAGGGCAGAGGAGATGGCCTGTAACTCAAGGTAAATGCCCTCGCGATCAACTTTTTCGGTCATCCGTAGGGCGGCAATATCAACGGCCAAGGCATTGCGAACGGCTAACAATTCAGGATCATCGAGTTGAACAAAGATGCTGTCGACGTTTTCCAAAATCGCTAGTGGATTGTCGACGCTGCGCTCTACCTGCAGACGCTGATTGGCCAAACGTACGAGATAGGCCGCCTCTGCCAGCAACCAATCACCGCGAGTCGCGGTGCCAAGGGTTAATATCTGTTGCGCCTGACGATTGCTCAGGAGTCGCAGAGAATAGAGTTGGTCCTGCAATACTTTGATGGTTTGCAACTGCTGCTGGCTGGCGCGGAGTGTTGCTTGCTGCTGTCTTTCAACCTTGCCCTCAAAGGCGATTAAACTACTTTGCAAACCGTCGGCTAAAACCGTGCGCTGCTGCCATTGCATCCAACCAAACCAAGCCGATCCCGCCAGTGCGGCGATCAGCAACGATAAAAGAATAGTTTTAAACCAGGGAAAGGATTTCTTAGGGGCTGTATTTACGGAAGAGCCCTTAGCTGATGGAGAGCCCTTAGCTGATGGAGAGCCATTAGCCGATGACTTAGTAGCTGAGCTCGGCTTATCCACCACAGGTGAGCTAGTCTTCGCTGAACCGGTCTGGTCGCTCGCCGCAGGCGCAGCTGGTTTTTTATCAGTCACCGTTATTCCTCTTTTATCGCTTATCTATTGAACGCCCAACAATTCATCTATTAATCAAAGAGTAGCCCGTCAGCTGCTTTTGATGCAATAAATTAAAACGCCTTTGCCACCGCAGCCAACATTGACTCTGGCAGTGCATTCGCAGCACTGACAATATTTTTATAACCCAACTCGCGGGCAATCTCCGCCACTCGCACACTGGGAACCACAACGATCGTGTCAGCACCCGGCTCTCCCGACACATCACCCAAGGCCGTCAGCAGCTCGCCACTATGGGCCACCAAACAATCATTTTGCGACAACTGTTGGCGCGCCAACAGCGCCTGCTCTGGGTTGATCACGCGTTTATAAAGCTCGCAGTAATCAACCCGTGCACCGCGCTCAATCAACGTATCACCAAGAATTTCTCGACCGCCACAGCCGCGAAAAATAATCACTCGCTGACCACTCAAGTCCTGCAACTCAGTAAGCGCCAAAAGTGCTTCACTATTTTGTCGCCCCCTGGGCGACAGCGCAGCAATATCCGCGGCACCAAGAATATCTGCGGTCTGCTGACCCACAGCAAAAAAGTCTATGCCCACTGGCATCATCGGCCAGTAGCGATCCAGCCATTCAATAGCCAATTCAGCCGCATTACCGCTGACACAGATGGCCTTATCAAAATTATCCACTTCGAGGATCAGGTTTTTAATCGCCTGACCGTCGACTATAGGTTCGATGGACATCACCGGGGTATGACATAGCTGTGCACCCGTCCGCTCTAGCAGGGCAATAAATTGATCCACCTGCCGCGAGGGTCTAATCACTAGGATGCGTTGCGACATTAGTCTGCCCCGTACACCTCGGCGAGAATTTCACCTGCACCTGCGGCCAGCAAGCGCTCAGCCAATTCAATACCTAACTGCTCTGCTTGCTCTACAGGAGCCGAGAGCTGGTCCTGGAGAATACGTGTGCCATCGATGCTGCCAACCAAACCGCGCAGTTGCAGAGACTCACCGGTTTCATCCAGCTCGGCGTAACAGGCAATCGGCACCTGACAGCCGCCTTCTAGGCGCCGATTAAGCGCACGCTCAGCCGTCACGCGAATGCGCGTCTGGCGATGTTCCAAAGGTTTTAATAATTCGATGGTGGCCTGATCGTCGAGACGGCATTCAATGCCCACAGCGCCCTGGCCGCCAGCCGGCAGGCAGAGCTCGGGTTCGAGACGCGAGGCAATTCGCGATTCCATGCCCAATCGGATCAGTCCGGCACTGGCGAGAATAATCGCATCGTAATCACCATAGTCGAGCTTGGCTAAACGGGTATTAACATTGCCGCGTAGGTCTTTGATCTGCAATTGCGGGAAGGTAGCGCGAATCTGGCATTGACGACGCAGACTGGAGGTTCCCACCACTGATCCAGGAGGCAGCTCGGCAAGGTCGGTGTAGCGGTTGGAAACAAAGGCATCGAGAGGGTCTTCGCGCTTACAGATGACCGTTAAACCAAGTCCAGGAGGGAATTCCATCGGCACATCTTTCATTGAGTGCACGGCAATATCTGCGCGGCCTTCCAGCATCGCCACTTCGAGTTCTTTGACAAATAGACCCTTGCCGCCGACTTTTGCCAGCGGCGTATCCAACAGCACATCGCCACGGGTGGTCATGGCCACAAGCTGCACATCAAGGTGCGGATGATTCTCAAGTAATTTAGCTTTTACAAACTCGGCCTGCCAAAGGGCTAAAGGGCTCTTTCGCGTCGCAATTCGGATCGTCTGGGGCACTGAAACTCCATCATTGTGATTAACTAGGCAAGCATTATCGACCATTTGACTGCGCTTGGGCAGCTCTAATACGGGGAATTGTATCTCCCCTAGATAGCCTCAAAGCTGTGGTATTAACTGTCGCAGTTTTGACTCTAGGCGACGGCTGACAATTGGCTGAATAGCGATATCGCGCAGCTTGACCGCGAGGTGTCCCTCGGCATAAGTAAGACCCTCAATCGCACTGCGGGCAACCAGTGCACTGCGATGCACGCGAACAAAAAGCTGCGAGAACTCCTGTTCAATGTCTTTAAGTGTATCTGAGAGCACAGTTTCACCATCAGCAGTATAAGCAGTGACATATTTTTGATCGGCCTGCAGCAGTTGGATTTGTTCCACTGCGACTAACTCAAGACCGTTGTGGGTCCGGCTACAGAGATGCCGCCTGTGACTTCGGGTCTGGCCATTAAGTTGCGCCCGGGTTGCGCTTGTTGCTCGCTGCAGCGCGGCATCCAGTTCATTGACTTTGATCGGTTTAAGCAGGTAGGCGAAGGCTTTGGCATCGAAGGCGCGCAGCGCAAAGTCCTCAAAAGCAGTGCAAAAGATAACCGCTGGGGGCGGAACCATTTTGGCGATCTGCCGCGCGGCCTCGAGTCCGTCCATCTCCGGCATACGCACATCCATCAGCACAATACCCGGCAAATATTGGTGTGCCATCTGCACCGCTTCAAGCCCATTTTTTGCTTCGCCAACAATGGCTATATCAGTTCTGTGTTCAAGCAGACTCTGCAGACGGATTCGTGCCAGTGATTCATCATCTACGATCAATACCTTGATCATCTCCAACCCTCCAATGGTTTAAATAGAATCCTCGTATGGTCGTGATTTTAGAATACAGTTTCCTGTAACTCGGCATTGCCATTAAAATAGGCGTCGAGCCGACAACGCAAATTATCCAGTGCCAGCTGGTGCCCAGAGGCAATTCCAGAAGGCGCTGTTTTATTAGCTTTGTCAGGGAGGCTATTCACCAGGTCTATAATTAGCCAATCCCCTTGCCGATAAATAGTAATGTAGAGACAACCACCCTGACGAGCCGGCTGCACACCATGGAAAACCGCATTTTCAATTAATGGCTGCAAGATCAAGGGCGGAACCTGGACATTATTGAGTTCGACTTTGATATCCCAACTGTACTCAAGACGCTCATCGAGGCGCAGCTTCTCGATTTCCAGATAGCCCTCGCAGGCATTCACCTCCTCCTGCAATGTCACTGAAACGCTGTCTTTCAGGGCATAACGAAACAGATCGCAAAGGTTCTCAACGGTTTTTTCTGCCTTGTCCGCATCAATCCGAATCAGCGTCGCGAGGCTGTTCATGCTGTTAAATAAAAAGTGTGGCCGGATGGTTGATTGCAAGGCCGCCAGTCGCGCTTCCAGAACGGCACTTCGCTGTTGATGCAAGCGCTGCTGCAAATAATAAAGTCGCAGCACGACGCCGGCGGGCAGCGCAGCGAGCAGAACCGTATCGAGTATGGAGACCGGATCTACATGCCAGATCCCGCTGAGAGAATAATTATTCCAGTATTCTGCGGCGACGGCACAGAGAGCTGCGGCCAATAAAACCAACAGATAATTAATCAGCGCCACGCGAGGCAGGGTAAGATGGAGCAAATAGGGTCGCGCACGACATAAGAACACCGCACTGATTAAGGCAATCCAACCTATTAATAGCGCAACCTTGCCCAGCCAGAGAAAATCGAAGTCAGCAATACCACTGTGAAGCAGCGCCATCAGCACCGCCGATAAGGCGGCAATAACGCATATTCCCAACAATCCCTGCCCGCGACAGAGGTCAGGGATAAAAAAATCGCCTATTTGAGTCTGATTGTCCCCTGAATCACGCATTCTAGTTATTGCTCATCCCTGTGATTAGCTATAATCCTAGTCGCGATATAACCACTGAGCAAACAAGTCGATGAGTAAAAACGAAAACAGCGAGACCAAAAAAACCGCAGCCACACAAACCAATCAAGCTTGGGGTGGCCGTTTTAATGAACCGGTAGATGATTTTGTCGCGCGCTTTACCGCCTCGGTGAATTTTGATCAGCGCCTCTATCGCCAGGATATTCAGGGCTCTGTCGCCCATGCCAGCATGCTCTGTGAAGCCGGCGTATTAACCGCCGCCGAGCGCGATCAAATCATTACCGGACTGCAAGAAATTGCAGCACAGATCGAGGCTGGTGAATTTCCCTGGTCGGTGGTTCTGGAAGATGTGCACATGAACATCGAAGCCGCTCTGACCGCTAAAATCGGCATTGTCGGCAAGAAACTGCACACCGGACGCTCGCGAAACGATCAGGTAGCAACCGATATCCGCCTCTGGCTGCGTGATCAGATCGATCATATAGGGCCTATTTTGACACGTTTACAAGAGGGATTGATCGGCCTGGCAGAGCAAGAAGCCAACACCATCATGCCCGGCTTCACCCACTTGCAAACCGCCCAGCCGGTGACCTTTGGTCACCACCTGCTGGCCTGGAATGAAATGCTCGAGCGTGATTACAGCCGCCTGCAGGATTGCCGCAGGCGACTCAATCAGAGCCCGCTGGGTGCAGCGGCACTAGCGGGAACCACCTATCCTATCGACAGACAGTTTACCGCTCAGGCACTGGCCTTTGATAAGCCTACCGAGAACTCTCTCGACTCGGTTAGCGATCGCGACTTTGCCATCGAGTTCTGCGCCTTTGCCAGTATCTTGATGACTCATATGTCACGTATGTCTGAGGAGTTGGTGCTGTGGACCTCGGCGCAATTTCAGTTTATCAATTTACCCGACCGCTTCTGTACCGGCTCTTCGATTATGCCGCAGAAGAAAAACCCTGATGTGCCAGAACTGGTGCGCGGTAAAACCGGCAGGGTCAACGGCCATCTAATCTCCCTACTCACCCTGATGAAAAGCCAACCGCTGGCCTACAACAAGGACAATCAGGAAGATAAAGAACCGCTGTTTGATACCGTGGATACAGTGCGAGACTGCCTGCGTGCCTTCGCCGATATGATCCCGGCCATCGAATCGCGCAAAGATATGATGTATGAGGCTGCCCGTCGCGGCTTTTCAACCGCTACCGATTTGGCTGACTATCTGGTTCGTAAAGGCATCGCCTTTAGAGATTCACACGAGATTGTCGGCAAATCCGTTGCCTATGGACTGGCTGAAAATAAAGATCTCTCAGAAATGTCCCTCGAAGAGCTACAGCAGTTTTCCACTGAAATCAGCGCTGATGTGTTTGATGTTCTCACCTTAGAAGGATCAGTTGCCGCCCGCGATCATCTTGGCGGCACAGCGCCGGTTCAGGTTGTGGCAGCCGCTAGCCGCGCCAAAGCGCGTCTTGGTGAGCGTTAAGAGTAGTGCAGTCTGGCGCCTAGAACTCTAGGCGCCGAAGAACAAAGAACCCCTAGAAGTCGAAACTGACGGCTTCACCTGACTGGGCGAGGCAAGCTTGGCTGAGCATATCGATAAGCGGCTCGGCACTGACGGTATTGCGCCAGGCGCCCTCTTGCAGCTTAAAGTGAAAACCTCCGGATTTCGCCGCCAGCCAAATTTCACCCACCGCAGCCTGGCGTGACAGGATAATCTGCGTGCCGTTGGTTTCGCAGGTAATGGTCAGCATACCCGCACTGTTCTCGTAATCTATATCCGTACCACTGTCATCAATGCTCTCTTCGATGGAAAACATCAGGTCGTCTACCAACTGATTAAACTGTGCTTCATTCATTCATTTCATCCAGTGCCTGGCCAATGCCAGGCGAGTTATAGATTGGGCTCGCGCCGCATATTAGTTTGAGTGTCATCCGCCACTGCCGCTATACTGACAGCTTTACGCTAGATAGGCATACCGTCCCGTCAGCGGCAGGAATTATAAACCATGTACTTTTATTTATTTGCGCAATTATGCAGCCATTTCTCGCTGATCAATCGACCGGCAGCAATCCGATTTGCCAGCGTTCTTTTTGTCGCCACGGTTTTATCCGGCTGCGGTAATAAAGGCGACTTGTATCTTCCCGAAGATGTCGCAGCAACCTATCAATCACCCGTCGACCAAAATAAAGACTAAACCACTATGCACCATGCCGTTAGCTCCCAGGATGGGAATTTGTTTATCGAGAGCACCCCGCTCTCCACTATCGCCAGTCAATTTGGTACGCCTTGCTACGTCTATAGCAAAGCCGCCATCAGCAATAATTTTCTCGCCTACCAATCCGCTTTGGCCGATAAAGAACATCTGATTTGTTATGCGGTAAAAGCCAATTCCAATATTGCCGTTCTGCAAACCCTTGCCGAACTGGGTGCGGGCTTTGACATTGTCTCTATTGGTGAACTCGAGCGCGTACTGCGCGCCGGTGGTGATCCGGCCAAGGTGGTGTTTTCCGGTGTCGCCAAGACCGCCAGCGAGATGCAGCGTGCTCTCGAATTAGGTATTCACTGTTTTAATGTCGAATCCGAAGCCGAGTTGGAACTGCTCAATAACACTGCAGCCAGCTGTGGTTCGATAGCGGCTGTGTCGCTGCGGGTCAACCCCGATGTCGACGCCCAGACCCATCCTTATATTTCTACGGGTCTCAAAGAAAACAAGTTTGGTATAGACATTAATTTAGCCGCGCAGGTCTATCAGCGCGCCGCCCAGATGACACATATTAAGGTTGTCGGCGTCGATTGCCATATCGGCTCGCAGCTAGTGGATATAACACCCTTTGTTGCGGCCCTGGAGCGTTTGCTAGCACTGGTGGACGAACTGGCCGAACTGGGTATTGCACTTGAGCACATCGATATCGGCGGTGGCCTTGGCGTGCGCTATGACAACGAACAGCCGCCCACTCCGCAGAGCTATATGTCGGCGATCCTGCCACTCTTGAGCGATCGCAGTGAAACCCTGGTGCTGGAACCAGGCCGCTCGATTACCGCTAACGCTGGAGTAATGTTGACTCAGGTGCAGTATCTAAAAAGCAATGGTGACAAAAACTTCGCCATTGTCGACGCGGCGATGAACGATATGATTCGCCCAGCCCTGTATCAGGCATGGATGGATATCCAACCGATTTCTAGCGGCAGTTCTGACAGCGCCGTTTACGACGTGGTCGGACCGGTCTGCGAGACCGGTGATTTTCTTGCCAAAGATCGCTCCCTAGCGATCTGCGCCGGCGATTATCTCTGCCTAATGTCAGCGGGGGCCTATGGTTTTGTTATGAGTTCCAATTACAACAGTCGCCCACGCGCGCCTGAAGTGATGATCGATGGCGATCAGATACATCTAGTCAGACGGCGCGAGACCATTGAAGATTTACTCAGTGGCGAAAGTTTGCTGCCCATGGCGGTGAGATAACTCTAATGTTAATGAAATTCACAAAAATGCACGGTCTTGGCAACGATTTTGTGGTCATTGATGCGGTTACCCAGAATGTCCGTATCACCGCTTCCATGGTGCGACGCCTGGCAGACCGAAAGACCGGTATCGGCTGCGATCAGGTATTGGTTATCGAACCGCCCTCGGCAACCGATATTGATTTCGACTATCGCATTTTTAACTGTGACGGCGAAGAAGTTGAGCAATGCGGCAACGGCGCTCGCTGTCTGGCGCGCTTTGTCCACGACCGCCAATTGACCGGCAAGAAGTCGATTCAGGTACAGACCTCAAATCGTGTTATGACATTGAATCTGATTAACAAGAATCTGGTTGCCGTGGATATGGGTATTCCAGAACTGGATCCACCGGCTATTCCCTTTCATGCCAGCGAACCCTCAGTGCTCTATGATATAGAGGTTAACGGGCAAGCAGAGCGCATTGCTGCGGTCTCTATGGGCAATCCCCATGCAGTGCTAAGCGTTGCTGATGTAGCAACTGCGCCAGTGGCTGAATTGGGTGCAGCGCTCGAGTCCCACCCGCGTTTTCCCAACCGCGTCAATGTGGGTTTTATGGAGATTGTCGATCGCAGTGAAATTAAACTCAGGGTGTTCGAGCGCGGCGTTGGGGAGACCGAAGCCTGTGGCTCAGGTGCCTGTGCCGCAGCAGTGGCAGCCATTCAACAAGATCTAGTCGACTCACCAGTAACCGTGCACCTAACCCGCGGGTCTCTAAAAATAGACTGGAAAGGTGCCGGCCATGCACTGATAATGAGTGGACCAGCGAAGACAGTTTTTCACGGACGTATAAGAATATGAGCAAAGACGTAGAAGTAGCAGCTGATCCAATCGAAAAGGTAGTGCGTGAATTCCTCCGTGATAACCCGGACTTTTTGGATAAAAATACCGACATTCTTGAAACTATGGTTCTGCCCCACAACAGTGGCAAGGCAGTGTCCTTGGTTGAACGTCAGGTTGGCGTGTTGCGTGACCGCAACAAAGAAATGCGCTCGCGATTGGACAATATGCTGCAGACAGCGAAGGATAATGATCTGCTGTTTGAAAAAACCAAACGCCTAGTTCTCAACCTCCTCGAAGCCAAAACACTCGACAGCCTAGTCGAAGCAGTCTATGACAGCTTGGGAAAAGATTACGGTATCGAGTTTTACAGCCTGACCCTACTCGGAGATGAGAAAAAACTGCCGCGCACCATGGCGCGGGTTGCCACCACCGAAAAGGCCAACGAACGTGTTGGCACGCTGATCGGTGCCAACCGTGCGGTCTGCGGCATACTGCGCGAAGACGAAATGATGTTTTTGTTTGGAGAGCGCGGCCGCCAGGTCGGATCAGTGGCCGGAGTGCCGCTGCGCTATGACAGTCTCTATGGCATTTTGGCGGTCGGCAATCGCGACCCCAACTTCTATAAGAGCAGCATGGGCACGCTATTCCTCAGCTATATCGCCGAGATCCTCAATCGAGTATTGCCAAACCATTTAAAATAGTACTTTTAAGCAGGTAAGTCTCAAAAGCTGAAAGCAATCCAATCAGCTTTTAGGCGTTTTCTTGCTCGCGTCACTTGGCCCTTTAGTACCAGTCCCTTTATTACCCTGCCCTGCGGCCTTCGGCGCATTGCGACGGCGCTTTGAGCCCGGCGCTGAGTCCTTGCCTCCAGATCGAGCACCAGCACCACGTTTACTTTTACCTTTGGGGCTCTTGGCATCTTGCTCGCGTGGCTTTCTAGCAGATTTTCCCGCCGGCCTTTTAGCCCCTGAATGGTTGCTCGAATTCTCCTGTCCGGCCAATTCAAAATCAATTTTGCGCTCATCAAGATTGACCCGAACCACCTTCACTGTGAGCTTGTCCCCCAAACGGAATATACGACCAGTGCGTTCACCAACCATGCGATGCTGAGAGGCTTCGTGATAATAATAATCTTTCGGTAGACCGGTGACGTGAACCAAGCCCTCGACGTAGAGTTCGTCGAGCATGACAAATAGGCCGAAGCCTGTCACAGCCGTCACTACACCAGAATATTCGTCACCGACACGATCAACCAGATATTCGCACTTAAGCCAGTTAACCACATCGCGAGTCGCCTCATCGGCACGACGCTCAGTAACCGAGAGATGTGCACCGGTCTCATCGAGACGGGGCAGCTCGTAGGGATATATGTCACTTTTGGTAATCTCTTTGGCTCCCTCAACCCGCACCACACCGGAGACTTTTTTGTTGCTGCGAATCAGGCTGCGAATGGCGCGGTGCACCAATAGATCGGCGTAGCGGCGAATCGGGGATGTGAAGTGGGTGTAGCCTTCAAAGGCGAGTCCAAAATGACCGAGGTTTTCAGCCTGATAAACCGCTTGGCTCATGGAGCGCA
>TARA_B110000902_G_scaffold258230_1_pt1 | contig 13441 bp, 10 predicted proteins | sample TARA_B110000902 | Tara Oceans TARA_B110000902 (sample SAMEA4398009) | marine metagenome | biome: Polar Biome; feature: [SRF] surface water layer (ENVO:00010504); material: water (ENVO:00002006), including particulate matter (ENVO:01000060) such as... | depth 5 m | reverse complement strand
TAGAAAAAACAGAACAGGTTTGGACTGTCATTCATAACCGACCGGAAGCTCGAAATGCAATGGATCCAGATTCGGCAGATGGCTTAGTTGAGGCCTTCGAGGATTTTGATAAAAGTGACGCCAAGGTTGCTGTCTTGTGGGGTGCTGGTGGCAGCTTTTGCGCGGGTTGGGATCTAAAGTATGCGGCGTCCCTGTCTTCTGGGGAGCGAGAAAATATCAAAGAACTCGATTTTCCAATGGGATCCGCACCGGCGCCGCGGGGGAGCTTAGGTCCTACCAGAATGGAGCTGAGCAAACCCGTTATTGCCGCGGTAGAAGGCCCGGCGGTCGCAGGCGGAATGGAGCTCGCCATGTGGTGTGACATCCGAGTGATGTCTGAGGCGGCCTATTTTGGTGTCTTTTGCCGCCGCTGGGGGATCCCGCTTTCCGATGGTGGCGCAGTGCGCCTGCCCCGTCTAATCGGCCAGGGTAAAGCGCTGGAAATAACGATGACGGGGCGTAAAGTACCCGCCGATGAGTGTTATAACATAGGACTGTGTGAAAAGGTCGTTGCCGTTGGTGACGCGCGAGCGTCTGCGGAAGCAATGGCCCATGAGATCGCAAAATTTCCGCAGCAGGCCATGCTCGCCGACCGGCGTTCTATTTACGAAACCCACGGTCTATCCGTGCGTGAGGCTTTAAAGGTTGAGTGGGCAAATGGTCTGGCTGCAGTGCGAAATGAAGGCTATGAAGGCGCTGCACGATTCAGTAGCGGACTAGGGAGACACGGTGATTTTGATAAAATATAAGGCGTACAAAACTGCCGGGGTCTTTTATCGAGTTATTTTTAAAGCGGATACCGCCCTCATTGGCGACCCCTTTCACGGATCTGAGAGGGAGTCATACCAGACCAACGTTTAAATGCTCGTCGAAAATTTGTTGTATCGCTAAAGCCCAATAAGCAGGCAATCTCTACAACCGGTAGCGCCGACCCTACTAAATATTCGTTTGCCAGTCGGTATCGTACCTTATCCAGCAATTGCTGAAATCGAAAGCCCTCCTTAGTCAAATGTCGTTGCAGAGTACTTTCACTCATATGTAACTTTTTCGCCATTGTTGCGCAGCTAGGGAATTCTGATCCCGACTGTAACAATTCATGCTGGACCCGGGCGGCGATAATTCCACGATGACTTTCGAGCGGTAATAAGCGATCGCATTCACGTTGCAAAATGTCTTGTGTTAGCGGGTTGGCGGTCGATATTGGGGTGGTTAAACTGCCGTCGCTGAAACTTAGTGAGCGCTTGGCGCTATTGAAATGAATTTTCGGCCCGAAAACTTTTTCATATGCCGTTTTATCGGCAGGAGCCGCATAGTCTAACTCTAGCTTAAAGTCAGTCTGGGGAGCGTCGAACAGTATATGGCGGCTATTCACAATAGCCGCATACAATAACTCGCAATAAAACCGCTCAAGCTCAAACGGAAGATAGTCGGCCCGCGCCAGCACCTCTGTTCGCCCTTCATTACTCTTAAGCTCAATTGTGATACTGGGTAAAATGACACGGTTGTAGCGAACTAGCAGCTTGAGTGCATCTCCAACAGTCGAACTAGTCATTAACGCATAGCCAAAAATACCTTGGGAAGGAAGGTCAAATTGCGACCCGACTTTTAAGCCCAGCTGTATGTCTTTAGACAGGTGAAGCGCGTTAGCGCATAGGGTATTGAGTTGTTTTGCCGTAAAGCTAACGTCCGACTGGGTATCTGCCACCGTTAACGCGGTATTGTTGAGTAATTGCTGTTCGCTAATACCGATCTTGCCGAGTAGCGAGCGCAGTATGCCGAAATACATTGAATGCATAATTGACTGTATTTAACCCTATAGTTGACTTTATTTAACCCCTCATAGAGCCAATTTGTCAATTACTATTGCTGTTCTTTTTTTGATCACTGGAATGCCAGAGACTAGCTTCCTGTTGACGAAATCAAGAACTAGGCCAATTATTTTAGTGACATCATAAGGAGTGAAACTGTGTCTCAGATTCCAGAGCCGAAAGGCAAATTACCAGGTATTGGACATACTCACTTAATTGACGCCGCCGAACCGGTGCAATCGTTACTGGCGCTATCCAAAAATATGGGTGAAATTTACCAACTTCAACTCCCCGGCGCAAAACTACTGGTAGTTTCCAGTCAGCGCCTAGTCGATGAACTATGCGATGAAAGCCGTTTTGACAAAAAAATCAGCGGCCCCCTGAGTAATATTCGAGATATCGCTCTAGATGGTTTGTTTACGGCTAAAACCACAGAGCCCAACTGGCAAAAAGCACACAATATATTAATGCCCGCTTTCAGCATGGGGGCCATGTCCAATTATTTCCCGATGATGCTCGAAATTGCTGAACAAATGATGACGCGGTGGGGGCAACTTAATGCCCATGATGAGATCGATGTTCCTGCGGATATGGTTAGGCTGACCCTCGATACTATTGGATTGTGTGGCTTCGACTATCGGTTCAATTCTTTTAGTCGTGATGAGCCACATCCATTTATCGAGAGCATGCTGGTAGCATTGCAGGAAGCAATCGACCGGGCCGTTGCCCTGCCTTTTGTCCATGCAATGAATATTAGACGTCGGCAACGGTACGAAAAACATGTCCAGAACCTCAAAAATATTGTTGATTCTGTTATTGCAGAACGCAAAGCCGACGATGGCACAACAGATGCTAAAGACCTGCTAAGCCTCATGCTCACCGGTTCGGACCCAGCAACCGGCGAGAAACTGTCGGATGAAAATATCCGCTACCAGATTATTACGTTTTTAATTGCCGGCCATGAAACGACCAGTGGTTTATTGTCGTTTGCATTACAGTATCTCATTAAGCATCCCGCGGTACTTAAACGCGCCTATGCAGAAGTCGATGAAGTACTAGGTGCTGACATCACTACGCCGCCGACATTGGCACAGCTCGGGCGCCTGCCTTATATAAGACAGGTGCTCAATGAAGCCTTGCGCCTTTATCCCACGGCGCCGGCGTTCACTGTCATGCCACTCGAAGATACAACGTTAGCGGGGGTTTATCCGCTCAAAGCGGGGCAGCCTATTTTGATATTAATTGGAGGCCTGCACCGTGACGAAAAGGCCTGGGGTGACAACCCAGAATTATTTGATCCCGATCGCTTCGCGCCAGACGTTGCCGCGCTGCGACTGCCTAATGCGTTCAAACCCTTTGGCAACGGTCAACGGGCTTGTATTGGTAGTCAGTTCGCGCTGCAAGAATCAATATTGGCCATAGGCATGGCACTACAACGTTTTAAATTCATCGATCATACTAACTACCAACTTGACGTGAAAGAAACGCTGACCTTAAAACCCGATGATTTTCGATTGCGGCTAAAGAAGAGGACCGACCAAGACCGCAAACTAAATTTGCAAACAGGCCCTGAGATCGATGATCGACCAAAAGTTAAGGACGCAGCAAACCTGACAAGTGATCATGCAACACCGCTGTTAATTTTACACGGTAGTAATATGGGTTCAGCGCAACAAATCGCAGCCCGCTTGGCCGAAGCAGGAGAATCCGTCGGTTTTGTTGTTAGCAGCGGTAGCCTTGATGAGTACACCAATCGCTTACCAAGCGACGGGGCGGTTTTGTTGATTACCGGATCATACAATGGCACTCCGACAGATGATGCTAAAACCTTTATGGCGTGGCTAGAATCAACTGAACAGAGTCTTAGTCATGTTCGCTATGGTGTGTTTGGTGTTGGTAATCGAGACTGGGCAACGACCTACCAACGAGTACCGCGCTTAATTGAGCAACGCTTGGAAACGCTTGGCGCTGAATGTGTCGTTGCTCGTGGCGAGGCCGATGCCAGAGGCGATTTTTTTGGCGACATTGACAACTATGCTAAAACTGTCTGGCCTGAATTGGCCGTATCGTTAGGGCTCACTGTTGCCGCTCCAGTTGACCTCGGCGATCGATTTACTGTTGATTTACTAACTGATAACGATGGCGATACGGTTTTTTTGCAACACCATTCTCTGACGCCAATGACCGTGACGGTTAATGATGAGATGGTTGATACCCGGGTCGACTATGGGTTGAGTAAACGCCATATCAGCGTGAACCTACCTGAGGGCGTCCACTACAAAACCGGTGACCATTTATTAGTGATGCCACACAATCCCGCCGTTAACGTTGAACGCGCTGCAGTGCGTTTTGGTTTAGGTATACAGCAACGTCTGCGCCTGTCTTTAAAACACGGTACTGCCGGCGCAATTCCAATCAATAGCGATATAACCGTCAATACATTATTGAGCCGCTATGTTGAGCTTTGTGATCCAGCAACGGTACGTCAAATTAAATTGCTGGCGGAACACGCCTCCTGTCCACCCGATGTAACCGCATTAAATAACTTGGCACATTCAGATCACTACAAAAGGGAGGTCCTCGATAAACGAGTATCCATGCTGGATTTACTGGATTGTTACAGCAGCATCGACTTACCTTTTGCAACATATGTCGATCAGTTAGCGGAGTTACAGCCCCGATATTATTCGATTGCGTCTTCCCACTTAACATCAGCTGGTAGCGTCGACATCGCGGTTAGTCGCGTGGCAGGAGCGGCTCTAGGTGGCAACGGCAACTACCTAGGTGCCTGTAGCTCTACGCTTAGTGACACTGAAGTGGGCGAATCGATTTGGGCGCGCATTCGCTCAGTAGACTCTGAATTTTTGCCGCCGCAAGATTTACAGCGGCCGATCATTATGATTGGCCCAGGAACCGGCGTAGCGCCTTTCCGTGGCTTTATACAGGACCGTATGTCACATTATAAACAGGGTAAAACCCTCGGTGAAGCAATACTCTTTTTTGGCTGTCGGCACCCAGATGTTGACGAGATTTATGGCGATGAGTTTGCCGAAGCCCAAGCGGCGGGAACTGTAAGCTGTATCAAAGCCTACTCGCGCGCGCCTGCACACCCCCATCGATATGTGCAAGATGCAATCGCCGCCAACGCCAATAGAATTTGGGAACTTTGGACGCGCGGAGCACGCATCTATGTGTGTGGTGATGCACAGTATATGCTGCCGGGAGTTCGTCACGCACTGCAAAACATCTATCAAGATGCTTTGAAAAAAGACGGGGAAACAATCAGCAATAAACAGGCGCAAATATGGTTACAAGAAATGGAAGTAGCCGGTCGTTTTCTGGTTGACGCCTGGGCCTAGGCCTAGGCTCGTTTTAGACACTATCACGGCCTGTGCAGATATTTTCCGAGACACAAAGGAATGCCTCTCAACAAATCATCGGACGCCGCTGTTAGCCGATGAAGGCGTTAATCGAAAATTTTTCAACCACACGCCGAGTGCGTAAAGCAGGCGATAGATAACAACCTTCGGTCAGTGATAATGTCGCTAGCACCTCATTGCCAAATTATACCGTTTTGAAGTCTAATAATTCAGTGAGACAAAAACACTACCGCGATCGTTAATATAGCGGTAGGATACGCTACGTTCCACGTCAGGAGAAAGATCATGTCCAAGGCCATGATGGCATACCCGGATCTTCGGCACCCCTTTGAAGAAAAGGCAATACATCCACAGGGCAGCGCTACTGTGCTGTACCAAGGTCGCAACGTCACCCTTAGTGAGGTGGGCGATGGCGATAGTCTTCTGATTCGTCCAGATGATCTCCCTGCGATTAACGGCTTTGTGCTCAAGCCACAAGGCGCATGTTATGCCGATATGTGCATCCCGATGGGTGAATCGCTATTCGTCGAGCGCAATGGCAAGAAATGGTTTGATTTGACCGCCTTTGCAGACTTGCTCGGACAGCCCTACGTAGCAGACATAAACGCCCGAGTGTGGAGTTTTGCTGAAATACCCTCCCGACGCCAGGATATGATGGTCGACGCCATGGCGCCAGATTTTGAAGTCACTGACCGCGAGGGACAAGTTGTCCGAATGGCTGACCTGAAGGGCAAAAAAGCCCTAATAGTAACTTGGTCTTCGTGGTGAGGATGCTTCCTTGACGTGCCCGTGTGGCAACGTATCTATGAAGAAATTAATGACCCCAACTTTGTTATCCTTTGCGCTGCACAGGATACCGGAGGCGAAGCCGTAGCTGGTCCAATTTTCGATGCCGCGAATGCGACTTACATTCAGGTGGTTGACCCGGATCATATTATCAGCAGCGCCTTTAATTTTGTGAATGTACCCTCAGCGGCATGGGTGGACGAAGATGGCCGAATTGTCCGAATTGATGAAGGCACTTACGCCAAGAATCATGAGATTAACAAGGGCGACCAAACGATATCTTTTGGCACCGACGTCTATTCGCCGGCGTTAAAGGACTGGATCGCAAAGGGGAAAGATAGTGTACATGTTCAGTCTGCAGAGACTGTGACCAGCAATATCCGTCAACACACTCCTGACCAGCTTTTAGCTGATGCGTCCTTTCGACTTGCCAATTTGTTTCGCACCCACGGTTACAGCGAAAAGGCTGAACATTACTGGGAAAAAGCCCGGTCACTGAATCCTGACAGCGTCAATTTTATCCGTCAGAATCTGACACTGACCGAAGAGGGTTCTGCGGGCGAAAGCTTTGTAAAGCTTAGAGACGAATATATCACTGAGGGCAAAGATTATTACCGACCCCTTGATATCGAATCTTAGTACAACCGTTGAGGACTGCCAGCCTCATCAAGATTCTGACGGGCTAAGTTATTAAGTGACAGTGGCGCTGAAAGGCGCCTAATTTTATCGGAAGAGCTCACCGGTTCTGCCGAACCATTCTTAATGATCGATAACTCTATTGGTCGTCATTGCTGTCATTCTGATGGGTAAAACTGTCAATCATCTATCCTCGTTTAGCTGTGGGGTGACACAGAGCCTACCGGCCCCAATTCAAGCCGCCACGAAAAATGGAGACAACCCTCCTCTAACAACATTTTTCTATCTTGACGATAGCGTAACCAGCACGTAAATTAGTTTCCCCATTAGAACGGAGCAGGCGAAAGATCGTGCAAAACGACGCAGAACTTCTGGATCATATTCTCTCCCATATCGATAACGGTACAACCGATCTTGGTGATGAAGATTGGCACGAGCCCGTTGCAAACTATAGTTCTCAGGCGCGCTTCGATGCTGAGAGACGGCTCATGCGACGACTACCCGTTCCCTTTTGTCCGCTGGCGGCATTGCCTGAACTAGGCTCTTATGTGGCGCGCAGTTCTGCCGGCGTACCTATTGTTGTAGTCCGAGATCTGGACGGTACTATTCGGGCATTTCGTAATGCCTGCAGACACCGCGGCATGCAGTTAGCCGAAGGCACAGGTTGTACGAAAATATTCCGCTGCACTTATCATGGCTGGGCATACCGTTTGGACGGGCGCCTTGAATATGTGCCACACGAACATGGTTTTCCTGACCTTGATAAAGACAACAGTGGACTGGTGCCGGTTTATGCCGTTGATATTCAGGGTGGGCTGGTATTTGTGACGCAGGATGAGCCCGTTGGGCCTGGCGCACTGGAATCACTGCCGGATCTACTGACTGACGATCAAGTACTGTTTGACTCAAACGAGTCGGTGAATGATATCAATTGGAAACTAACCGCAGAGGCTACACTTGAGGGATACCACATTAAGCCAACCCATCCCGAAACCTTTTATCCATACGGTTATGACAATGTAAATGTCATTGAAATGCAGGGACCGAATTCACGCATTTGTTTCCCCTTCAGGCGTATTGAAAAATTACGCGACGCACCTCGTCAGAACCTATCACTTGATCGCATGGTCACCGTGGTCAACCGAGTGTTTCCGTTTGCGTCGGTAAACCGCCTGTCCCAGCACTATGATGTCACTCTGGCAGAACCAGAATCGCCGACACGAACACGATATTTCAGCTACAAGCTAACATTGCCAATACCTGATGGCAGCGCTCCCACAGAAGAAGCCTTAACACGGGCAAAAAAAGACGTGGCTTTTCTCTCCAGTACAGGTAACAAAGAAGATGAGAAAGTGGTGACTGATATTCAGGCCGCGATCGGTTCCGGTGCTAACACTCACTATACTTTTGGTCGGTTTGAGTCGGCAATTGCTCATCTTCACAGAAATCTGGCGCACTATCTGGAGCAATTGGACGAGCTCGAACGGGACATTGTCACAATAGTGCCCTGAGAAACTTGGACATCTTAGAACATCATGATGTCCATATTTTATCCTCATTATTACGTAATTCGCCCATTGCTTGGCCGAACTCTCCGGACGCAAGGGCGTTAATTACATTGGAAAATGTACAGAAATCAGAGCTCAACAGGAAAAAAATGACCCAAATTAAAATTAATAAAGAACCCGTCGAGCTATTCAAAATTTTAAAATTTGAAGGCGTGGTAGCTAGTGGTGGCGAAGCAAAGGCTGTTATTGCTGACGGGCAGGTAACGGTGAATGGTTCTGTTGAAACTCAAAAACGTAAAAAGATTGTTGCCGGCGATAACATCGGATTTATGGAACAGGAATACCAGATCGTGCTTGAATAACTCTGCCATCATCCAAACGTATGTTGAAAATTGCATGTCTAGATGGGTATAAAAAGCCTGATGTTATTCATTGTTAGCTCCCCGCTTCGCCATACGCATTGACGAGTCCGTGACGCAGTAGCCAAGCGAGGCACTGGCCTTGACCTCCTCGCTTCACTTATGTCTATAAAGTGATGTGTCTATTCAGCATAAACCACTCCCGTAGCAGAAAAGGCCTCTATCTCGACATCTCCAAAACCTAACTCTTTCAAAACATCCACATTGTGCTCACCCAGTGTCGGTGTATGCGCGTGGATATTACTCGGCGTTTCAGAAAATTGTGCCGGCGGTCTTGGACTCCTTACCTCACCAGCCAATGGGTGATTGTAAGTCCACAAAGCCTCCATCGCTTTAATTTGAGGGTCGTTAATGACATCTTCTCGTTGATTAATCCTTGAGTAGGGAACATCTTCCGCATCAAAACGCTGACAAAGCTCGTCGGTAGTGAAGCGAACATAGGCTTCTCCGGTCAACTCTATGTAGGCCTTACGATTACGGGTGCGCGCTTCAGCGCTGGAAAATCGTTCATCCTTCGACAGATGTGCAATGTCCAATGCCCGAAAAGAGGCGTCTGCTTCTTTCTGCTGAACAGGCATCGAAGCGATCCAGCCGTCCCGTGTTTGTCGCATAAAAATGCTATGGTCCAGCTGCGGTATATTTTCGACATTTTCGTCAGGGAAAGTATAGTTGTTCATGACGTCGGGCCAGAGAAAAAACAAGCTGGCATCGAGCATTGATAGCTCAACTCTTTGACCTCGACCAGATCGCTCTGCGCTAAAAAGGGCCGCCGTTACTGCTTGCGCCGCTGTCAGTGACGTGACCTTATCACAGACAAGACTGTTAACCATGGCCGGCTCGCCACTCTGCAGCGATGTAAACCCCGACAAGGCTTGAATGATAGCGTCATAGATGGGTCGTTTAACATAGGGGCCGATAGCACCCACTCCGTTGATCGAAACGTAAACCAGTTTAGGGTGAGCTTGTTTAAATTGCTCATAACCCAATCCTAAGCGATCCATAACACCAGGACGAAAGTTCTCCATTATCACGTCTGCCGAAGCGATTAATTTGCGCGCAATATCCAATCCTTCCTCAGTCTTTAGATCCAGACAGAGCGATTTTTTATTGCGATTCATCGTCGTGAATGGGCTTCCCGCGCCATTACTTTTTGGCAATCCAGCCCGCATTAAGTCGCCGTGCCGGGATTCAACCTTGATCACCTCAGCGCCCTGATCACCCAAAATTGACGCAGCAATGGGGCCAGAATAGACTGCTGTAAAATCAATAACTTTAACCCCTGTCAGCGGCCCAGTGGCAGTGCCACCCAGATTAATTCTCTGACTCATTGTTTTATTCCTCGTGATAGATACAGACCGCCGTTCCCATTTTATAATTCAGTATTGGCCCGGATATTGTAGATATACTTATTACTGGACCTGAGGCAGCAGCTTGTCATTTCCAGAGCTGTTGGCTGCTAGAATTAGTTTTTTTAACAGCGCTACTGTCTACGCTGTTGACCTCAGAAGCGACATTGGAAGAACTCATGCGGCAACGACAGTAGCACCAAGATTAACACCAAGCAATGGCTCGCATAACATCACCGCTTGTAGCCATTGTCTCCCACAATTGAGCGTAGCAGGGTATCATAGACACTATTAGAGATGCCCAAAATTGTTACCACAAACTATTATAATCCCGCATTTGGAAAGCCACATGGGTATTGCCAGCCAGCCATCAAAAGTTAGCCTTCCACAAGAGAGCCTGGGGATCTCCACGGTCCTCGACTACCTCGTTAAAAAATTTCCAAGGATCGAGCCCAGTGTTTGGCAACAGCGGATGCTTGATGGAAAAGTACACTGGCATGACGGTAGCTTCATTAGGCCCGAGACCCGCTTTCAAGCACAGCAGCGTGTTTACTATTATCGAGAAGTAGAACAAGAGATCCCTATCCCCTTTACAGAGACAATCTTGTTTCAGGATGAGCATCTTTTGGTCGCTCATAAGCCGCATTTCCTTGCGTTAACTCCAGGTGGCGCCTTTGTAAATGAATGCCTGCAAAATCGGCTACGATTAAGAACGGGAATTGACTCACTGCAAGCACTACATCGGCTCGACAGAGTCACCGCAGGCTTGGTACTGTTCTCCACTAATCCGACGACACGTCATCTTTATCATCAGCTTTTTAGCCATCGCCAAATCGAAAAAACTTACCATGCCATAGCGCAGACAGACAGTCGCCAAAAGTTGACAACTAAAGAATGGCAGGTAAAAAACCGCTTGGTGCCATCGGCTCAGCGTTTTCGTATGCAGGTCGTCGCGGGAGAAGCCAATAGTCACTCGATCATTCGCAGTCTTAGGCAAAACGGCGCCAAAGCACTCTTCGAACTCAAGCCAATAACCGGTAAGACACACCAACTGCGGGTCCATATGCAAACGATTGGCTGGCCAATATTGAACGACAAGTATTACCCAAAGCTAGAACAAAAATCCGCTGATGATTTTGAAAAGCCCTTACAGCTACTCGCGAAACAGCTTCGCTTTATTGATCCTGTGTCACAAAAAATGCAGTTTTTTGAAAGCCCGGAGAGTTTAAATCTGAAAAAATAGAGGAATTTGACGATTGTCATAGCTTACTGAAAACAGACTTCTAAAAAACTACGCTATCGTTTTTCAGACCTAGGTAGAGTCATTATTGACCTCCCGATGAAACGCCTCTTTTCTTCTTTAAGTACAACTCGTTACTCAAGTCCGAAAATAGCTGATTTTTCATCACCTTATTGTCGCCAAAAATGATACCTTATGCGGCCATAATCGTCAGGAAGCAGCAGATGGAAAAACCTCTCCCGCTTTTAAATGAATCGAAGACTTACAACCGTAGAGTATCAATCTCTAAACGTTGAAGCCGCTGGATTCTCATCGGATATACAGATAACTCTCATGAAGTATTTTTACCCCCTTCTCCCCTTCGCTTCAGGCTGGGCATTATTATTGCTCACCAACACTTTTGCAGCTATTGGCTTATACAATGGTCTGTTGCAGCTGGTTTTATTCACAGCCCTTGTCTGTATTCCGATTTGGATGACCGGCAGAATGTCCTATGTCGATATTGGGTGGCCCTTAGGACTTGCTGTAATAGGTGGCTTAACCTGGTTTTACAGTGATGGTGAACCCTTGCGGGTGGCGATGGTAAGTATTGCCTATATATTCGCCGGCAGCCGCATGGGTTTGGGAGCGTTAAAACTGTGGTCGATGGGGAAACTAAAACAGGAATTCCCTCGTTATGAATATCAGAAACAACGCTGGATCAAGTCCGGAAAAACTAATACACCACTAGCCATGCAAGTCGACGCTCTCTGGCAAGGGTTAGCTAATGCCTCTTTCTTGGCGATGCCTGCCTTTGTAATAGCCGCGAATCCGAGTGGCCAAGTCCATGTATTGGAAATTATCGGTCTGCTAGTTTGGGTGGCTGCGTTTGTTATGGAGTCGGTGGCTGATCTTCAAAAACTCACCTTCTTACGACTGATGAAAAAAGCCGGTAAGAGAAATCGGGTCTGCAACGTGGGCCTGTGGAAATATACCCGGCATCCGAACTACTTTGCAGAGTGGATGGTATGGAATGGGCTGATTATCGCCGCCATACCTTCATGGCTTACACTTCGTGAAGGAGAATCTTTGATTAGCTGGCTACTAGTGGGAGCGGGACTGTTGTTTGCGTCTTGGAAAATGTACACCACCCTCGTACACCATACGGGTGCAGAGCCGTCAGAATATTATTCCGTCCAGAAACGCCCTGATTATAAAACGTATCAACAAACGACCAATATGTTTTTCCCAGGGCCCAATAAATAAGGAGCTTTACCATGTCGAAAACCACTCTTTTTAATGCCTTAGTCGTTAAAGAAACCGCTGATAACACCTTCACAAAGAGTGTCTGTCAGCGTGATATTAGTGAGCTGCCTGATAATGAGCTGTTAATTGAAGTGCATTACTCTTCGCTAAATTATAAAGATGCCATGTCTGCTAGTGGCAATAAACGTGTCAGTCAGCATTTTCCTCACACTCCAGGTATCGATGCAGCGGGGGTCGTGGTCAGTGATAAGTCCGCTACTTTTACCCCCGGTCAGCAGGTATTAGTTTTTGGTTATGATTTGGGTATGAATACCGCCGGTGGTCTTGGCCAGATGATATCAATTCCAGCTAATTGGGCGGTCCCCTGTCCAGCCACACTAAACCTCAAAGAAGCCATGACCTACGGAACAGGCGGATTAACGGCGGCCTTGTGTATCCAAAAGCTGGAGAAGTTAGGCGCCAAGCCCAGTGATGGCCCCGTAGCTGTAACGGGCGCGACAGGCGGAGTAGGAAGTATGAGTGTGGCACTCCTAAAGCAACTGGGCTACGACGTCGTAGCCTTTTCAGGTAAGCCGGAACAAAGTGACTACTTGAAAGCACTAGGAGCCAGTGAAGTACTGCATCGGGACGTCATTAACGACGTTAATGCAAACCCTGTCGGCAAGGCGCTGTGGGCCCATGGTATCGATACATTGGGTGGCGAGTATCTAGCGAATCTACTTAAACAACTAAAATCCGGCGGTGCGGTGGCCTCTTGTGGTTTAGCCTCGTCGCCTGAATTATCGCTGACGGTAATCCCCTTTATCACTCGAGGCGTGTCGCTGCTAGGCGTTGACTCAGTCTATATTCCGCTGACCGACAAACAGCACATATGGGACCGTGTCGCTACTGATATGAAACTCCCGCAGCTAGATAATTATTGTGAAGAGATCACTTTGGGACAAACACCTGAATATTTAGACCGTTTTTTCCAAAGTCAGGTAGTGGGACGTTACGTCGTTAATATGCGCGACGCGTGAACTGAATAGCGCAAA
>TARA_B110000902_G_scaffold137542_1_pt1 | contig 13469 bp, 10 predicted proteins | sample TARA_B110000902 | Tara Oceans TARA_B110000902 (sample SAMEA4398009) | marine metagenome | biome: Polar Biome; feature: [SRF] surface water layer (ENVO:00010504); material: water (ENVO:00002006), including particulate matter (ENVO:01000060) such as... | depth 5 m | reverse complement strand
TTGCAAGTGCACTGATAAGTCTATATGCATTATTTTCAACCTCTTCAAATCGATGGCCTCTGTGATAATCAGCAGTGCTATCTTCAGTGATTAATTCAAAGATCTTGTCTAGACCTAATAAATCTCTAACTTCTTGACAAACTTCAACTATTGCGTCTTTGTGTTTAAGAACAGCCTGGTAGCCGTTACCACCAACCCCATTACTTTTAACTTCGCTTACTTTAAATTGTTTAATCATAATATACGTGTTTTAATTTTTAAAGATATACATCACATCCTCCGTTTTCATTGTATGCAATATAATCAAGTAGCTCTTCTATTTGATGAGTCTTATTACTAAATGTTTTACTTTCCAATTCGGCTCCTTCGAATACTATAATAGGTGTGATTTCTTGCCCTCTTGAAAAATCGATTTCGGTTGCTGTTTGAGTGTGTACGTTCATAATATGTTTGTTTTTAATTACAGTACTAATATACGAATAATAATTGACACTAAAAAACTTTTTGGCAACTATTTTGCAAAAAAGATCGGATTAATTGAGTTGGATAGATAACTTATACTAAATCTTAATAATTAAGAAGCGAGTACGGATAACTTATGCACTTAAGTAGATATATAATATGTTAATACCTTTAAATAAAATATAAATGTCAGACAAAAAAAGACGAAGAATTAATGATTCTTCAGCCCAAGCGGCAAACAAAGTTGAACTAGTTGAAACAGTTCAAAACCCAAACAACCAGGAAGAAGTAAAAGTAGAAACAAAGATCGAAGATGACGGTCCGGACTTTTTACTACCAGACGGAGAATTCGATTGGGACGCGTTCGAGGCAACCTGCCCAACAAGAACGAGAAAAGCAAATCCACATATTAAAACCAAAAACGGAGATAAAGTATTCTCTCGTGAGTCTTATGCTCAAGAGTTATATGATCTCATGGAAGGTACTAACGCATGTGATATCATACCTCAATTATTTATAGGTGAGATCCATGAAGGTATTATTTATGCAGTGGACCAAGAATATATCACGGTAGATATTAAATATAGAGAATTAGTCTATATTAAAGCTGGTAAAGAATCTGAAGAGGTTAGGCAAATGCTTCCAGGGCAAGAAACTTCTGTTTTAATTACAGAAACAAAAGGTACATTAACTGGAACTATCACAGGAGGAGTTAAACACAAAACATTCATGGATCTTAGAGATGCTATCGAAGAGGGCAATACAGCTTGGATCGGTACTGTTAATAACATGATTGAAAATGGTGGTTATATTGTAAAAGTACAAGGTGTAGATTGCTTTATGCCAGGATCACTTGCAGGTATTAATAAATTATCGGACTTTAGTTCTATCGTAGGAGAAGAACTTTATGTAGTTCCGGTAAGTTTCTCACCAGAAAGAGGTACGTTAGTAGTTTCACATAGAAAATACTTACAAGCTTTAATCCCAACTGCAATTAATGAATTAAAAGAAACTCTAGACGAACCTAAACATGGTTTAGTAACAGGTACTGCAAAGTATGGTGTGTTTGTTGAATTCAATAAATGTTTAACAGGAATGATTCATACAAATGAACTTGACGAAGCAACATCTGTGAAATTCAAAGCTAGAGAAATTAAACCAGGTGAACCAATTGAATTCTTTGTAAAAGATATTATTACTAATAATAAGATTACATTAACTCAAAAGGAAAATACTTCGGTAAATCCTTGGATTAATATATCTACTAGGTATTCAATACCATCTGTTGTTAAGGCTAAAATCAAGACTAAAAAGGAATATGGAGTGTTTGTAAACATCGAAGATGGTGTTACTGGATTATTGCATATTAGTGAATTACCAGGTGATATATTAGATACTTATAGAGTTGGAGATGACATTGAGGTGCAAATCACAAGGATTGATGAAGACTCAATGAAGGTCTTTCTTAAGCTGCCCCAATAACTAGTGCCACAGAGTTTGATATATATTGAAAGTAATATCATACTCTTAATTAATGCAAAAGTTAAAAAGTAATTCAACAAGACAAGAAGTACTGAATGCCAGTCAAATGGGCATCGAGTTCGAATTCTATTCTAACCTAGAAATGGAAGAGACTGTAAAGTCTGTATCTAAGCTCTTAAATAGAAAGATTCAACTAGAGGAGAAAGCCCATTCAGATTTCGTACCATCCGCAGATGTGTTTAAGATGGAACCGGATATGTCTGGTGGTAAAGGTTTAATTGAACTGGTAACAGGTCCAATGCCTTATAGAAGTGCTAGATTAGTTATTATGAAAATGTTAGGGTGGATTCGTGAAAACGGGTACACATCTGATCGAGCATCGATCCACCTAAACATGTCATTCAAACCAGAATATTTAGAAGATCCTAATATGATTCAGCACATGGATGTGTTGAAATTCATACTTGAGTTTGATGAAGCTAGGGTATATAAGTATTTCCCTACTAGGGAAGATTCTACCTATGCAAAGTCTGTTAAATGGATTATGCCTAAACACGAAGCGTTCTACTATAACGCTGACTTAATTAATAAAGATAACTTTACATTTGCTAATACTAAATATTATGGTATTAACTTTGAAAAGGCCCAAAGTAATTATTTAGAGTTTAGATATATTGGCGGTAAAGATTATGAAAAGAGGCAAGAAGATATTCTAACATTAGCTGATGTGTTTATTATGGCTATATGGAGATCTTGTAGAGATCCTAAGTTCAGCCATGCTAATAAAATTGAATTACAACGTATCTTAAGAAAGAATGAACCTCTAATGGCGATGTTAAGAGATTACACTGCTGTAAATAAACATTGGCCGAAGATAGATATACTAGTTGATTTACAAGACCATCCTACTATCATTGGTGTACAATGGGATAGATTTAAACATAAAGTGCTAGAATTGCTATCAAACGGTACTATGATAGAAGGAATTATTAACTACGATTCAGATTATTCAACAGTCCAAGTTAAAAATGGTAAGTTTGAAACTGCTTATTTATTAAGCGGATTTGAGTTTGTTGATTGTGAATTATCAGGTAATATAGAAAATAGCGCAATATATGGAGGTGAAGTAAACGGGGCACAAATCCTGAGATCACAAATATATAAAGGGTGCACAATAATGGATTCAAAAGTAGAATCTTGCTTCGTGCACGGAAGTGTAACTATAAAAAACAGTTTTGTCTTTGGAAGAGATGGTATCTTTAAAGGTAGAATGGAAGGTGGAATATTTAGAGAAGGCGGAGTTGGACCACATGCTAGATTCTCTGATGAGACTGAAGTTGTGGTAAGTAAAAAAATAAAATCATAAGATGAGTGAAATTAGAAGTGGCAATCAGAATAACTTAAACGCCGGACGTAATTTTGGCGATAGCTGTTTAAATGCTTTCCTAACAGAACTAGGTGATGACTTAACAGGGGCTTGTATGGTTCCGGTTAATTTACCGCAAAGAGAAATACTTAATATAGTTACAAGAGCTAAGAAATGGTTCTATAAAAACTATGAAGATTCAGTATCTGAAAATTACTATCATATTCCTAACTCTGCATTTAAGTCAGCTTACTTTAAAGCTAATAGAACATTAAATCTACCAAACGCAAGTGTTGATGGATCTGGTTCTGTATTTTCAGTTTATGGAGTACATGATATTAAATCTGGATGGGGCGGAACTGGCGGAGGAATGGATATTAGATTTGAAGCTGGTGGAGACTTTGGTTTAGAAAAGATGTTATTTAGAGGAATGTATGAAGGATCTGGGCCTGCTGAATCAGCACAAGAACTAGAATATTACGTATTAAATCAGTCTTTAGCTGACATGGCAAGACAGATTATGAATAACCCAATCTCTTTTAATTACTCTAGACTTACTGGAGAGTTAAAGATTATGGGAGACACTCCGAAGGGAGATGTGATACTTGATGTGTACGAAACAATTCCGGATTGTGCACTATTTGACGACGAAATCTTTTTTAGATATTGTTCTGCTAAGATTAAGCAATCACTAGGCGCTAAGCTTGGTATTTTTAAATTTGCATTACCTGGTAATGTAGAATTCGACTACGACGCAATAAAAGACATGGGAGACACCGAATTAGAGTCAATTGTTGAAGAGATAAAAGGAGACGAAGGAGTGGACTGGATGTTTCATTCATAAAAAAGTAGAATACATATATAAATGGATTTTTATATAAAATACATAGGAGACCCAAATTATCAAACTGGTATTGTTCAAAACGTAAGTGAAGTTGAACAATTACTAGCTCAGATAGAAACCGTTCTTTTCACAAGAAAGAGGGATGTTTTAGGTACTCCAGGATTTGGTTGTAACTTAGAAGATATTGTTTATAGTTTAGGTCAGAATGAATTTCAAATCAAAAACGAAATACAGGAACAATTTGCTAACTACGTACCTCTTGCAGGTAAGTATCATGTTAGTGTAAGTGTTAAGTTTATGAAAGGTGAAGTTAGAGATGTGGCGTTCATTGATATTACTGTTAACAACGAGTATATAATCAAAGTAAATTTAAGATAAATAACTAATGGCAGAACTAAAATTTTTAAGCACACTAAGAACATCGTCTAATCAAATTAAGACAGATGCTCGAACATATATCGCTAGAGTATACAAGCGTGCGAATACTCTATTTACTGAAGCATCGCCATTTGCTCAGATTATTTCTGTTATGGCAGAATTAGGTGAATTGGTTATGTTCTATATTGAAGACTCTTTAGTAGAGCAAAACATATACACTGCACAACAGCCTGAATCTATCTATGGTTTATCAAGACTAACAGGACATGATGCGACCAGAGGCTTCGCAGCAACTGGTGAGGTTGAATTTAGATGGAAAGTTGGAGCGGATCTTACTAAGATTGCAGGGACTGGATTAAACATTGATGCAAGATCAGAATTAAAATGTGAATTAAATGGATTAATTTATACGTTATTAACTTCACAAGAAAAGGTTAGATTAGAAAAGTCAAATAAGTATAATATAAAATGTGCAATCATACAGGGTAAGTTTGAAAAACAAACCTTTACTGGAACTGGTGAGCCAATGCAGTCATATAATATACAAACAAGTGCTTTAACAGATCATTCTAAAGTTAGCGTTTCAGTTAACGGTGAGAAATGGACAAAGCACGATTCAATGTATGACATATTAAATCAAGAAAAAGCATATATCCTTAAGACTGGTATTTCCGGTGGTTTGGATGTTTATTTTGGAACTGGTAACTTCGGTGCAATACCTGGTGCTGGAAATTCAATAGAAATAGAATACGTTAAACATGCAGGATTCCAAGGAAACTTAGATGATGCACAAGATATTACCTTTAAATGGGATGCAGAAGGTTCTGATTCTAACGGAGATGAATTTGATTTGAATGAATTCTTAGAACTTGCAGTAACATCGTCTCCTAAGATGGGGGCTGATAAAGAGTCTGTTGAGTTTACAAAACTATTAGCACCTCTAGCGTCTAAATCATACGTTCTAGCAACGCCAGATAATTATGAGTATTTCCTATCAAGATATGGAATGTTCTCGTATGTGGATGCTTACAACACGACTGATGATCAGTATTTAGATGATGATAATGTGATTTACATATTTGCAATTCCAGATGCTACAAGAAAATTATTAGCAGAACAAGATTACTTCTCAATCCCAATTAGCGAAATGTTCTTCGATCAAAACGAATATGATAAGATGTCACAAGTAATTCAGGATAGTGGTCAACAAATGGTTACTACTGAAGTTATATTTGTAAAGCCTAAAGTTAGAAAGTACAGTATGGATATTAATATTAGATACTTTGAGGGTTATACAAAACAAGAAATATTTACTAACGTTAGAAAGGCTGTAAGTGATTACATGCTTAATGTTACTAGAAGAGATAAATTACCTAAGTCGGATATTGTTTATATCCTAGAGACTATCGATGGAATTGATGCGGTTAATATTAGATTTATATCTGAAACAGAAGAGACTGCAAGAAGATTAGGTTATTATGAATCTACAACAGTAACTGTTGTGCCACAGGAGCCTGTTGTTTTAGAAGAAATCGGGAACGGTAAACAGAAATATATTTTCTTTAAGCAAATAGAGGAAGTTAAGACAGTAAATGTTGATGCAACTACTGTTATTCCATATAGCATAGCAGGTTTAGATGAATGGGGAGATATTATTATGGACAAGGAAGAAGTTGCAGTCTTTAGAGGCGGATGGCTAGACAGAGATGGAGACGTTATCGTAGATGACGCATTGATGAATGCCGAAGCAGCACTTTCTGTTAATTTTGACGCAACGCCAGTACCTAGAACTATTTACACTAGAGTACAAGCTGGAAATAGAAAATCCACAAAATAATGAGTTTATTTAAAGACCTATTAGTATATAAACGTAAGAGACTATATAAGATTTCTAAACACAGGAAAGATGAAAATCTTAATGTTAGATATGACTATAAGAAACATGGTTTGTTGAATAACCAAGTTTCGCCGCACATTAGAAGGAATCAAACAATGAGAGAGTTTCTTATATTTGTTAATGATTATTTCTTAGCATTGCTAGATCAGGTTAGATCCTTAAAGAATTTTGGTAACTACACGGTAGAAAAAGACGACGAAAGAACTAGATAATATGTATAATAATTTAAGATTCTTTAACGGCACAAAATCAGAACTACAATTAGTTCAAGATGAAAATAATATATGGACTGGTTCTATATACTTACCAGAGGTATCTGCTGCACTATATGAAACTGTCAATCTTTTTATTTTAGAAGAATGTATTCATAAGGGAGATGTGGTTATTAATACACCAATATCACCTGATGGAACTATTACTAAATTTAAGTTTGAATGGGATTTATTAGCAGTTGATGAGTCAGTAGATGTCATCATGTATGGTACTAGAATGGATAAGGGTAAAGCCTTTGTGGTTGCACATAAAACACAAGAATTAGAATTAGCACCTTTTAATAATATAATATCTCAAGATGCTAGTTATGTTAAAACAATAACTGACAATACTAATATTGCATTACAAGTTAATATTGCAGTATCTTCCGAAAATCCTGGTATTCATAAAAGACATTTATTAATTAAAGCAGGTGATGTAATAGTTGCTCGTATTAAAATTTATGGTGAAGTTGAAGGTGAAGATGAAAGATTTAAAGTTTTATTAGCTAACTTAGGCGCTTCATTAGAGACTGAAGACTTTATGATATTTAAGTCACATGATATTTCTGAAATGCATCCTGACTATCAACTGTTAAACCAGAAGAGAAAGGAGATGTTGTTAGAGCTTAATAATATTAAACCGTTTGTTGGTACATATAAGGCTATATTAAATGCAATTGATTTCTTTGGCTATGATAAGATTACTCTTAAAGAATATTGGATTAATGTAGATAATAGTTCTAAGACTTTTGGTAAGCTACATGGCATACCAGTACCTAACTCTTCAGTTAGGGGTGAAATGACTAGAAAGAAGTTAAGATTCAAAGTACCTTCAAAAACTCAAAAGAAAACTAGTAGATTCTCTTTAGTATATAGATTAAATGAGCCTAATGGAACTTTTGATGAATGGGATTTTGCTAATGTTACTGAAACCTTTGATTTTACTCCAGAAGAAGTATTAATCAAATTATACGGTTTAAAGAATAGATTACAAAGAGATTTCTTACCACTAGAGGCTAAGATTGTAGATATTACAGGAGAGGGTGATTATTTCACTCAGAAGAATATAAACATGTGGAAGATTCAAAATCCAATTGGATTCTTCACAGAAGGACATAAGGTTAAGTTTGATGTATGGCCAAAAGATAGAGATCTTTTTATTGAAGATACATCATTGGTTTTAAAATCATTATTGGACCATGATGATACAAGTACTAATTACGATACATTATTAACATTAGGAATTGGAGAAGAGGCTAGTCTAACTACTGCACAAAGAACAGACCATAAGCTAGTATTTGAAAAGTTTTATGAAACGTATCATGATAGAAATTTAGAATCATATAACTCAAATTATGGACAATCTAATACACCAATCGGATGTCCTGTTATTTTAGATTCTATGGAATCTTATGACGACGTCTGGGATGAGGCTAAATTTGTTTGGGATGACGCAGTTGATGCAAACTCTCAATTAAAAGTAACTTGGGATAATTGGTGGAAACGTTGGATATATGAAATCGAATGGTTAATCGACGGGCCTAATGGATGGTCTAAAGTATATAGAGGTCCGATAGACGACTATAAACGATTAGCACTTAGTTTACCATACGTTGGAAGTTATACAGTAGAGATGAGGTTATATGATCTGTTCGGACACATGTCATACTATAAGAAGTCTGATTTGTTTGAGGTTAAACTCAAAGAGATAGAATTATATGGTGTGTATAAATGGTTAGAAACAGATGATAAAGGTAACGTAACCCCATGGAATCTTAAATCTTTAGACTGGGACAAGTCTGGAGGCTATTGGGACATGCCACAAGACAACACTGCGAAAGTAGAGGATAATATAGCAACTCTATATCAAACACTAGACAGAGCGAACTACGTGCATTTTGAAGAGGACCAAGGTGTTAGATTTTCTACAGTTAGAAGATACGGAGATGTATTTTCAGATACTGGATATTCAGAAACTACAGGTCCTTATCAATGGGATGAATGTAGATTTAGATGGAAAGATACTCAGCATAACTGGTGGGAAAACTTAAGAGTTGGGCCAGATTTAACATCATCATTTAAAATAATGTATATTGCAACAGGTGATACATTAGTCATTACACATAAGGATCCAAAAACAAACGTTATTAGAACAGGGAAACATGTATTGCAAGCTGCAACACCAACCACGTCAAACGACGTTACGGCATGGCAAGTTATATGTAAAGAATTAGAGGCTTCAATTGATCCTATAATTTCTAAGTTTAACTACAACCCTATATTTAAAGACGTAGATAGCGATGATGACATAGACACGGCCGATACATTTTATCATATATTATGTGTAGGACAAGATTATTCTAAAACCTATGACTTTGAAACGGTAATGATTGAGGATGTTGGTGTGAATAGTATTTATGATGCTGGGAAAATACACGGCGAAGTACACACGAAGCACTATAATCCAACCTGGGATAACGTAAAAGTATTTAAAGACTATGCGACGGTCGAAAGATCTACGCATTTAACTATATCAACTGACATTTCTAAGTTTCCTGGTGCTAGAAAGCCAAAATGGACTATCACCAATATAACTAACCCAGAAATTAATGATATATACTATAATAATATGTGGCTTACCTACATTTTTCAGGAACCGGGTGATTACTCGATCCAGTTAGAAGCAGAAGACACGTATGGAAATAAGAACGTTGTAAAACGCAACATGTTAAAAGTAAAATAATTAAAAATGGCAAACATTACTGAAATTTTAGGTACAGATTCGGTATCATCTTCGAGACCAACTATAAATAGTAACTTCGAATTATTGAATGACGAATTAGCATCTGTAGCAGCTTTATTAAACCCCGTGACTGGCGTCTTGGCAGGTTTAACATCAGCTACAGCACAACAACTAAGTGTAATAGACGGTACGTCTTTATTGGTTGTAAACTCAGCAGGTATGAATGTTAGTACAGCTGCAAGCTTTACTCAATCTATCAACCTTGGTGGTTCAATCATCAAGTCTGGTGTTGTAGGTACGGCAACTGCTGCAACTACTAATTTAGCTCCATCGAGTTTAGATAAAGGTACTTACTTTATTAATGGTAACTTTGTAGTTCCTGTAGGAGTTGACGGACAAGAGGTTACATTAATAAGTGTAGCATCCGCAAGTATATCGCTAGGCGCAAACACAGGAGCTTCTTTGCAAGCAACTCAAATAGCACTAGATGCGGTTAACTCAACAATAACACTTAGATGTTTTAACACTAAATGGTATGTAATTGCTTCTCACAAGGCAACTATATCATAATTAAACAAAAACCGAAACTGTAGATGGCAACTCCGTTAGTTAGAATACCACAGCCGCAAGGCGGCACGATGTATGCATTTGCTTCATCGGCAAGAGACATTACTAGAGCATTTAATAGTGCTGATATCAATTTTGAGTTTAGTAAATATGCTTTACTAGACCTACCTGATTTCACACAGTCTACAAATGGCTCGAACGCAATAGATTTCACAGCAAATCTAAAGCAAGCGTCAGGGCAACCTTATGTCGCTAATATGCCGAATGTGGATTTCGCACAAACATTCCAAAATTACGCATTAAATTTAGAAGAGCTTCTTTTAAACGATGATGACTATGATCCAATCCTCATGCAATCAGATGCAGAGAAGATCTTTTTTAAATGGTTATCCTCTTTAGGAGCAATTGATTTTAGACCAACTGATTCTAATGAATCTTCAACTGGTGATTATGCAGAGAATGATAACGCAATTTTAGGAGGAGCAAACTATGACAGAGTAGTAAAGTATCTAGGTAGCATCGACGCAGAGAATGACGTTGCTTACCAGGGTAATACTTATCATGAAGTTTATATTAACGTGCCGACATCGGTAGGTTATACACCTCAAGTATTGTTTAAGCCCACTGACTATAATACAACAGCAACTAAAATGTATCTTAGTGATACGGAAGCTGTAAATGTAGAAGGTAGAGAGGGACAAACACACCCAGATCCTAATATTGATCTGTTACCTATTGTAGATCAATGGACCCTGAACTCAGGACCATATTATGATGTACAAACAAATGCTACAAATTCTGTACAAATTGATTGGGACACTCTTTCTTATGAGCAGATCCAAAACAATCCAGACGTTAAGTCGTTATTGGATTATGCAAAAACCGGACAACAGTTTAGATTTAATGCCGTTTTAGTATATTATGATTTATATAGCGCTTCTGTACCTGCGAATAGATCTACAAACTTATATGGTATCTTAATATTAGATGATATTACAGATGCTTATGGTCCTGGATCTAAGATTCATGAACAAATTAAATTTAAGCCAAACGAAGTAACTGGTCTAAATGGTAATGCATATTCTTTAAAGTTAAATCTTAAATTTAATTCATCTCTTGATAATGTAGGCGTTGAGACTAGTATAAATGATTTCACTACATTCTCTATGGATTTATTCATGGACACGACCACAGCGCTTGAGAATGCCACTGATTTACTATTACAAGCTAATAATAGATATGGTAAGATTGCTGATAGATTAACTAGTTTAGAAAACATTATTTTAGGAACAGCTCAAGCAGCTCAACTAGAAGCTAGGATTAAAGAAGTCGAAGACGATTTCACTGCATCCTCATTACAATTAAGAGATTCAAATGCACTATTAACTTTAATTAATAATGCTCATAATAAAATAAATTCATTAATTGACGGAACTATTCCAGTAGAATTACAATATAATACAGATGTAATATTTGCAGGTAGAGGAACTACAGTTGATAAATCAATACCTGGTAAAATTAAAGTTAATAATGAGGTTGAAGGTTATGTAGTATCTGATTTATATAAATGGGATATTGCTTCTGGTATTACAACCGGAGCTTTAACATCAACTAATTTATTTGAAAATTCATCAGCTAATCAATATGGAGTATGGGCTAAGTTAAACCTTTACACTAATAGATTAAGTCTGAATAATGTATTAAACAACGAGTCACTAAATAGTAGCCTAGATATATACATTGATGATTCCACTAACGGGTGGAAGAAAGGTCAGGTATTTAAAATAGCGATAGATACTATTGATGTAAATGGTAACAACATAAAGATTTTGACTAACAAATCTGGAGGTTGGATAAACATTGCTGACATCGACCCATCACAGTTAATAACGACTAAACCTTACATTGAATTGGTTTGTATAGATCCAATAAACTATGTATTTGAAGTAGATATTTTAAGATAATATGAACACTAACAATTCCATATCTAATTCCTTAAAGAAGCTTTTAGAAATTAATACTAATTCTCTAAAGACATTTGAAAGAATCAACGAAGCAGTAACTACTAATGCGAAATCTATTCCATTAGAAATACTAACTGACGAAGGTACTAAAATAGTTTCTATACCAGGATTTGGTTATATGAAGCAAGAATTACTAAGATTAGATAATAATCTTAAAGCGCTTGCTGGATTAGGAAAGGGTAGCACTAAGGTTAAATTACCAGATGGCACTTTCCAAAATATTATTACTACATCTTTAAAGACTGCTGCTAACGATATCACATCTTTATCTAGGCCGACTGCATTTGCTTCTAAACCGAATTATTTTGCAGAGGATTTTTTAAACCCAATGTTAACAACATCAATCGATGTGAGTGGTCAAATTCCAAACGACACAGAGAGAATTCTTGTTAAAAGAATTTTGTTTGATGGAACTAATCAAGTTGCTGTAGATTTCTTTAATGATAATTATAGAAACCAAGATGGTATTGATTACTTAACTGCAATTAGAGACATTGTCAATAATAATATAGCATATACTCTTGATGAAGAGATGAGAGATATGCCTTACAGAACTACACAGTATACTGGAAAGTTTGATGTTCTATCAATTTCAAATTCTAAGAGAGAAGTTATTGAAGCTGGTGTAACTAAAAAACAAGCTATAAAATTATATACATTAGATAGCTTAACTTATTCAGATAATAACAAAGACTTAGACTCTACTGAATTATTACGCGTTGGAGATCAATTGATGGTTCGTGGTGGTTCTAAAAACACTAGGTATGTAATCGACAAATTAGATGCTTCAACTAGACAGGTTGAGCTTAGATTGATCGAGGGATATGAAGCTATTAAAATAGACGGAGGCATTTTATCAATATACAAGACTGAAGATAATAATTTAAGTATTGAAACTCCAGTTGGATTTGATGAAAGAATCTTAATGTTTGTAAAAGCAATTGATCCTGAATCAAAAATCTTAGCTGAGAAATGGTCTCCAGGTGTTGGATTCTATTCAAATGATTTAGAAGTATTACAAGACGATGGTAGTATTATTTTACTATCTTCGTTCTATAAAGATAACGTAGCTGATTTCGGTAAGTTTATCACATCTATTAAAGAGGATAATATTCCTCCAGCGACAGTTGGTGTTACACCAGATGCTCCTGTATTAAATGGAGATAACTTTAAAGTAATTCAGATCAACAAGCATTTAACTGAAAATGATGCTGCTGATAAAATTAAGAAATTATCTGCTGATAAAATATCTGTACAAGAGGCTATTAAAAAGCTAGACGATACGATCACTAAAAAGAGATCTGTTATTGCTAGTACTAAATATGCATCTCAAGTACAAAAAGACAAAGATAAGAATGAGTTAATTGCGCTAATTGAAGAAAGATCTTCTGAAGCTAAATTATATAACTCTATTGTAACTCAAATACAAGCCTTATCATCTTCGTCAAATGC
>TARA_B110000902_G_scaffold101388_1_pt1 | contig 13486 bp, 11 predicted proteins | sample TARA_B110000902 | Tara Oceans TARA_B110000902 (sample SAMEA4398009) | marine metagenome | biome: Polar Biome; feature: [SRF] surface water layer (ENVO:00010504); material: water (ENVO:00002006), including particulate matter (ENVO:01000060) such as... | depth 5 m | reverse complement strand
GCATTTATTAAAGATGCTTCATTTGGAGATATGAATTGGGATGATGACACTGCAGTAATGAACATTTCATTAACAATAGGAATGGATTATTGTGTGTTAAATTTCTAAAAAAAACAATATATTTTACATTTAAGCTTGGCATTCGTCAAGCTTTTTTGTATATTGTATATGTATAACAAAATTAAGTTATTAAATAATAAAAATTATGTCTGAATCTAAGTTTAAGTTCCCAACAGAAGAAGTAGAATTACCATCAAGAGGTTTATTATATCCTGAAGGTCACCCATTAAAATCTGGTAAGATTGAAATGAAATATATGACCGCTAGAGAAGAAGATATATTAACTAACCAAAATTACATAGCTAAAGGTATTGTATTAGATAAATTATTACAATCTTTAATTATTACTGACGTAAAATTAAAAGATTTATTAATAGGTGATAAAAATGCAATTTTAATTGCTTCACGTATTTTAGGATATGGTAAAGAATATAAAATTACATATAAAGGTGAAGAACATGATATTGATTTAAGCTTACTAGAAAATAAAAAATTAGACGAAAAATTATTTATAGGAGGTAAAAATGAATTTGATTGGGAATTACCTTCATCTGGAACTAAAATAACATTTAGATTATTAACAGATGGTTTAGATAAAGACATTGAAGCAGAAATTAAAGGTGTTCAAAAAATTAATAAAGGAGCTTCTCCTGAAATTTCTACAAGAATGAAATATTTAATAACATCTGTAGAAGGTGATTCATCAGGTAAAACTATTAGAGAATTTGTTGATACTTATCTTTTAGCTCGAGATGCTAAAGCTCTTAGAGATCATGTAATAAAAATACAGCCTGATATAGAATTAAAAACTCAAATAACTAATGAGTATGATGAGCTTGAAGAAATAGATGTACCCATTTCTTTAAATTTTTTTTTCCCTGACGCCATCTAATGCTTTAAAATATAGAAGTAATTTATTTTCTCAAATACACGAAATAGTATTTAATGGTAAAGGAGGTTATGATTGGGATACTATATACAACATGCCAATGTGGCTTCGTAATTTTACTTATAAAAAACTTAATGAGTTTTATGATGAACAAAACAAGTTAAACAATCCTAAATCAAATAATGATATAGATTTAGCAAACCCAAATAAATCTAAAATTCCTTCTAAAAGAACAGTATCACCTCCATCATATGTTGCTAAAGCATCGAAAAAATAGTTTTTTTTAATATTTATAATAAAATAACAATACCTGATGCCAGATATTAACGAATTAAGAAAAGCACTTACAGAATTAAACACTCTTAGAGATCAATTAAATAAAGATCCTTTGGGGGAAAAAGGACTTGGAAGGGGTGTTAAATCTTTAAAAGCTATGACTCGAGAAATCGAGAATATGAAAGTCCAACTTAAAGAATTTGATGAAGGGGTTGGTGGTCTTACTCAAACTATTAATGCTATGTTAGTAGAATATGGTAAGGGAGAAACCATGCAAGGAAGATACATTAAAACCTTAAATAAAACAAAAAATATATCTCAGAAATTAGCTGATGATATGAAAGGTATTTCAGAATTAAAAGGTAAAGAAGTAAGGTTAATTGTTAAACAAGCTAAATTAGAATTAGAACGTCGTAATCAACTCGTAAGAGAACTTGAAGTAAAAAAAGATTTAACTGACGAAGAATCTAAGTTATTAGAGGAAATGCAAGAAGGATTAGATGTTCAAAAAGAAACTGTAAAAATTGCAAATGACAGACTTGAAAAAGAAAAGAAAATAGAAAAAGCATTAGGCCTATCAGGGGCTGCTATGAAAGGTATTCAAGGGGCCTTAGGTAAAATTGGAATAGAAAGTAGTTTTTTTGAGGGTGTAAATAGTGATATGAGAGAAGCTGCTAAAAGTGGTAGTAGTTTTAAAGCAGCATTTGTGGGGATAAAAGGATTAGCTAGTGGGTTAGCAGATGCATTAACAGATCCTGTAGTTATAATGGGTTTACTTGTTAAATCTTTTACATCATTATTAGCATTAGGTCAAAAATTCGCAAAATATACAGCAGATATAGGAAAAGCATTTTTAGGTATGGATGCTAGCAGTAAAGCAGTAGCAGATAATCTAAAAAACATGGCTTCTAAGGATATGTTTCTTAATTTTGAAGAAGCTAAAAAAGCCTTAATAGGTATTAATGCTGTAGCAGGTACTGCTATAAATGTATCTGAAAAACAAGTAAAAACATATCAAGAATATTCTCATTTTTTAGGTTTAAGTGAAGAAGCAACACAAGGATTACTTAAAACTTCAACATTAGCAGGAGGTAGTTTTGAAAACATTGCAGGAGAATTAACTGGTATAGTAGATGGTTTAAATCAATCTGCTGGATTATCTCTCAATGTAAATGACGTAATAGAATCAGTTGCGAATGCATCAGCAAAAATGAGAACTAACATTGGGCAAAGTCCTAAAGCATTAGCACAAGCAGCATTTGAAGCTAAAAAATTAGGTATGACCATGGATCAAATTGCTGCTGCTGGTGAAGCCAATTTAGATTTCCAATCTTCCATTGAAAAAGAAATGATGGCAGAAATACTTTTAGGTAAAGATTTAAATTTAGAAACTCTTAGATTAGCTTCATTGCAAGGAAATGAAATTGTAGTAGCTAAAGAAATGAATAAACTTCTTGCTGATAATTTCGATAAAACAAAAGGTAATAAAATCTCACAGCAAGCATTAGCTGATCTTTTAGGAGTAAGTGTTGATGAAATGCATGAAATGAATCAAACTCGTTTGCTTCAAAATAAATTATCTGCATTTGGAGCTGAAGATAGAATTAAAGCTGAAAAAGAAGTAAATAGATTAGTAAGTAAGGGTATGACTCAAGAAGCTGCTTTAAAAGCAATTGCTGATGGAAAGTTAGAAACTTCAATTGCAGCTGGAAAAGAAGCAGAAGCATCAGCTCGAATATTAGAAAATGCTAAAGAAACATTAATGGTAAATATAGCTCCTTTAGCTGAAAAAATATCAAAATTTATAGCAAAAATAGCAGAAAGTAAGGAACTTGGATTTATAATGGATAAATTAGGATCTTTATTTAAAATGATAGCTGATAACCCCCTTAAATCTTTAGGTATTATTGGGGGTATAGGATTAGGATTAAAAGTATTAAAAGGAGGAAAATTAGGATCTTCAGGTAATCCTATGTTTGTTACATTTAGCAAAGGAGGAGGTCTTTTTGATAGAATAAAAAATATGATTTCTCCTAAAAATAAAGCTTTAAAAGCAGCTCAAAAGAAATTGTCACCCAAACAAATAGCAGCAGGGTTTGGTGGAAAAGAAGCAAAAGACCAACTAGCAAAACAATCATTAAAATCATCTTCAAAAATAGGAGCAAAACTAGGAGTAAAAACAATAGGAAAATCCCTACTTAAAAAGATACCAGTTATTGGTCTACTAGCTGGTATAGGGTTTGGCTTACAAAGAGCAATGAAGGGTGATCTTACGGGTGCAGCATTAGAATTTGCATCAGGAGCAGCTAGTACTATCCCAGGACTTGGAACAGCAGCATCAGTAGCTATAGATGCAGGTTTAGCAGTTAAAGATTATAAAGGAGCAACAGGAGGAGACACAGCAGCAGATTTTATTTCAAGACCAGGTCAACCAATACAAAAATTTAGAGCTGATGATGTTATAGTTGGTGGAACTAATTTAGGTGGAGGAGGAAGTAAAAATGTAGAAGCGTTATTACAAAGAATATTAATTGCAATTGAAAAAGGAGGTGATGTGTTTATGGATGGAAATAAAGTAGGAAAATCATTAGCTCTTGCAACTTCTAATATGGGGTAATATTTATAATAAAATAAAATTAATAAAAAACAAAACAAAATGTCAGAAAATTCAATACAGTCAAAATTTGAAAATCAGGGATCTACATTAGGGGTCCCAGTTTCACCAAATACTAATATTTCTATTCCAGATAGTGTAAGTGTTGTAGGTAATTCTTTACTCCACAATCAATATTCAAATATTGGTACTCCAAAAAACAGCCCACCTGCTTATACTAATTTTGGTGCATCTGCTATAGCTTATTCAACACCATCAACATCTGAATTAGGTGAAGCTTCTCAAACACATCAAGAACCATCAAATAGATATGCAAATAATATACCTGATGGAGCTATAGGTGGAGTATAAATAAATAAATTATGCCATTATCAACAACACCTGAATCTAGGGGTCGTCTAATTAATCTTAAAACTAATTTAAAAAGTTTAAGATTTGGTGGAGACAGACCAGCTGGAGGAAGTAGTAACCAACCTTACATAGTAAAAGATATCCCCAGTGGAACGGGATATTTAAGGGATGGTATGCCTCTTCAATCAGGTCCTGATTTTATATTAAGAGATGGATTTTTAGCTCCAATTAAAGCCATTACAGATATAAGTAGATTAGCTCAAATGTTTGTTGATTTAAAATCACCAAGAGGTTTATTTTTTACTTTAAAACAAAATTTATTATCAAAAACAAACGTTAAAACTCAAGCTTCTTTTGGAGGAGGATATTTTGGAGGAGCTATGAATCAAGGTGCTTATTTACCTATAGGTACTTTACTTGATGCAGGTTTAGGTTGGGCGGGTATTCATTTAAATAAAATGGGAATAAATCCTGTGGGTTCACTAGGAGGACCATCAGGTATGAATAGAGGTATAGATAATCCACAAACTATTAGAGGTGAACAAGAAGAAGGAGGAGGAACAGGAAATTTAGCTTTAAATTTATACTCAGCAGTAGTAAAAAATTCCCAAGAAAAATCATTTAATAGATTAGTAACTTTAGAAGGATTTGTATCAACGGGAACAAATAATGATGAACCATCTTTAGACCAATTAACAGATCCAACAGCTAGATTTAACTACAACCCAGGATCAAAAATTCAAAACACAGATACACCTGTATTATATTCATATAGTGGAGGGCCAGGTTCTATATTAGGTTTTGGTAGAACTAATATATTTAAACACAGACCAACATATAATGCTATAAGAAATTTTGAAAACTTAGCATCAACAAATCCTAGAGCCAGTGGAGCTTCACAAAACGATAACTCAAGAGGAATATCTATGTTATTAGTTGGAAACCAATTTAGAACATATACAGAAACTAACTCAAATTCTGGTGCATTTTTATATCCTAAAAGTTTTGTAAATTTTGTAATCGAAGATCGTTTAGCTATTTCTCGTGATGATATAGAACAACAAGAAACTTTTGTATCTAAAATAATTTCTATTGCTCCTGATTATACTAAAAAAAATAAAGCATTAAGAGTAGGATTAGGAGATCCAGGACAAGCAATAACATATAATCTTTCAGGTAGAGGTGATAGACAAAGAAATATATTTAATTATGGTACACCGGCTTTTGATATGGAAGCTTTAGATAAAATTACAGCATTAAAAATGTATGAAGCTGAGGGTCCTGATCATAGTTTGCCAATAGATGATTTTGTAAAATTTAGAATTGCTGTTATTAATAATGAACCAGATACTGGTAAAAAAGCTACATATATGCATTTTAGAGCATATATAAATGGTTTTACAGATAATTATGCAGCTACTTGGAATGATGTTCAATATGTAGGAAGAGGTAATGTATTTAAAAATTATAGTGGATTTACTAGAGATATATCTATGGGTTTTACTATAATGGCCACTTCAAAAGCAGAATTAATCCCTATGTTTGCTAAATTAAATTACTTAGCTTCATCTATGGCACCTGATTATAGCTCAGCTGGGTTTATGAGAGGAAATATGGTTAGAATGACTATGGGGGGTTATTTATATGAAGTACCAGGTGTAATAACATCTTTAACTTACACTATACCTGATGATACTACATGGGAAATAGCAATAGATCAAAATGGTAACCCAGACCCTACAGTTAAAGAACTACCTCATAGAATAGAGGTCAGCTTAGCGTTTACTCCAGTAGAAGATTTCTTACCTTCACGACAAAGATTATTATATAAAGATGGAGTATTGAAAGCAGTAGGAAATGAAACATTTATAAGTTTAAATAATGGAAGAAATACTAATTATTCTGGAAAAGATGGTTTATCAAAATACGAACAACCTTTAAAAAATAGTAATGAATAGATATTCTGATGTAAAATTATTATCAACCAAGACCAATAATCTTAGAAATAAAGGATTAAGATATTATAACACAGCAAGGTACCCATTAATACCCTTAAGAGAAAGTGATATATATGCTATAACAGAATTTGGAGATAGATTAGAAAGTTTAGCATTTGAATTTTATGGAGATGTAACATTATATTGGATTATTGCAACTGCAAATCCTAACATTATTCCTTTTGATTCTTTATTTATTCCTATAGGTGCCCAAATAAGAATACCTCAAGATATATCCCCTATAGTTGATAATTATAATGAATTAAATCGAATATAAAGTTATGAGTAACATAATTGGTAATCCTTTTGATAGTTTTGTACAAAGACAAATAGACATTAGACAAAATTCATTGGGACAAATAAGTTCTGGAGGTAATACTATATCTACAGATGATTTAAAATATTATACAACAAAAACTCCATGGTTAAGGTTAGCAAGTTCTGTTAATTTAACTGGAGAAGAGGGTGATAATAGTGTTTTAGATAAATTAATTAAAGCGGGCGTTGATAAAGAACTTATATTTGAGGATAACCTAGCAAAAAACTTTATCCTCCAAGGAGGATCTCTTTCTTTAGTAAACACTGCTGGAACTATTGATGATCCTCCTGGTACTGTAACATACGAATTTAAGAAAAATCAAAGTATGAAAAGCGGATTAAATTATAGTAATAATACATTTAATGGAGCTTATGGTTGGGGAGGTTTAAGTGATTCTAATGGTGGAAGAGGATACGTTCCTATGCCTGGAATAACATCAGCTCAAACTACTTATTATAATAGAGGAGCTTTAAGTAAAGCAACAATTGATATAAAATGTTACAGTAAAGCCCAATTTCAATTATTAGATGCTTTATATTTAAGACCTGGGTATACTCTTCTATTAGAATTCGGTTGGTCTGCGTATTTAAATTCAAACAATGATAGTAATTTTGATGGGGTAGTTAATGAAGATGATGCAAATATAGGTACTATACGATATTTTGATGGTTTTAAATCTGCCCCATTACAATTTTTACTAAAACCAGATTCATATACGGGAGATCAAACCCAATTTCGCATGTTAGAACTTATATCAGAAGAAAGAGTAAAACATTCTTGCAATTATGAGGCGGTTTATGGTAAAATAACTAATTTTAAATGGTCCTTTGGATCAGATGGTTCTTATACTTGTACTGTAAGTTTAATTGGTATGGGGGATCTTATAGAATCTTTAAAATTAAATGTAACTGATCCTGAACAAGAAAATAATGGAGATAGCTCAGGTGCAAAAATTATGAGTTATGATAAATATATAATTCAAAAATTTGATGGTTATATAGCTAGAAATATATCTAATGGAACATTGAATGATATGCCAAAAAATCAAAAAAAAAGATTTTTAAAACAAACTAATAATGAATTAAAGTTAAAATCAACTAAAGAAGAAATAGAAGCTTTTTTTAAACCACAATATGTAGAATATACAAAACTTGCAGAAGATGTAGCAATAGATAATAATAATAACAATCCCTTATTATCAAATAGAAATGATACTAAGTTAAATAAAATATTTTATGATACTTCCCAAATATTAATTGAAAAATATAATAACGCAGATGAAAGTTCAGGGGGATTCTTTGCTCCATTAGAGGGTATTAAAAATGGAGCTTTTATATTAGGTGATACTTTTAATGGAGATAGTAGTGTTGATGCTAATGGAGTTACAGGAAATAAAAAAAGTAAAAGTGCATTTATAAAATTTGGTCTTTTATTAAAAATAATTGAAGAAAATTGTAATTTATTTTCTAAAAAAGCTGGGGGTACTCCAATGATACAGTTTGATTTTAGCTATACAGGTTTAAAATATGATGAAAATTATATGTTAATTGTTCCCCCACACATTTCTACTAACCCACAAAAATGTTTAGTTCCATTTAATAGATTTTCTTACACAAATGTATTAGAATTTGATAATGATTTTCCTATTGAAGAAAGCCTTTTAAATGATAAATTAATTACTTCTCAAGATTTTCTTGTAGAAGGTAATCCTTTTGTAGGAAGGTTAGGTAATGTTTTAATAAATTTAAGATTCGCATCAGCAGCGGTTGCTCAATCAACTAAAGATAGTGATGGTGCTATATCAGTTTTATCATATGTAAAAACTATATTACAAGGAATAAATGAATCTATGGGTAGTATTAATGATTTTTTTGTTTCTTATGATGAAAGTGAAGGTGTTATAAAAATTTATGATGAAACCCCAAAACCTAATTTAACTACAAAAGAAAACAAAGAGTTTGCTAAATTTAACATTTTTGGGGTAAAAAAACAACAAGGATCCTTTATTACTAATATTGGGTTAGATGCTGAAATTCCAAAAGAATTAGCTACATTAATAACAATTGGAGCTTCATCACTAGGAAATAATCTTATGGGTAATGCAGTATCTTTTCAAAATTATAATAAGGGATTAATTGATAGAATTATACCTTCAAAATTAGATAGTGTCGCTATACTCCAATCAGATGATGATATAAAACTAACTCCTGTTCAAGAAGCTAAAGCATTAAAAAATAAATCTTTATATTCTCCTACTGGAGCTAAAATTACTCCTTTAGAAAGTATGTACCTTAAAAAAGGAGGATTTGGAGTTGGAGCAGGTTCAGGTGGAGATGCTGGATATAATTTTACTCCAGCACTTACAAGTGACCTTACATCTAATTATACAACTTATATTCAATTAGTACAAGGAATATTATCTTCAGCTGATTTTTTACCCCCACCTTTCTTTTTACCTTTTAATTTAAATTTAGAAATGGAAGGACTATCAGGAATGAAATTATTTGAAAAATTTAGAATATCAGATGATATTCTCCCACCATCTTATGAAAAAGATAGTGTTGATATTATAGTTAAAGCTATTAATCATAACATTGATGTTCAAAGTTGGAAAACAACAATTGATACTCAGTCTATGTCTAGATTTTCAGGCACTATAATAACTGGATCTGTATCATCACCAAAAGTAGAAGAAAAAAAGGAAAAAACTCAAGAGCCAGAAAATTTATGGGAAACATATGTTAATGATGTAGCATGGAGTGCTGCTATGATTAGCTATACTGTATCTACAGCAGGAGTACGTTTCCCTAACTCTTCAGCCCATGCTGATTATGCACAACAAATAAGATCAAATACACTAACCTTTTCTAATAATCCTGGTACAACATCTTCACCAGGTTCTGAGTGGAAAGCTTTACCACCAAATACACCATTAGAAATAGGTGATATAATAATACAAAATAGATCATCAGATGGGGTAATGAATAATTTAACATTTAATTCCCCAGTATGGAAAGGATCTACTCATGGAGATATAGTAACTGAAATTGATGCATCATCATTCTCAGGAGGTAAAGTTACAACAATTGGGGGAAACATTGGTAATACAGTTAAAAAGAAAACACGACTAATAACACAAACAAAATTACTTAAAAATAGAGGTAACTTTTTTACTATATTAAGATTAAATTATGGACCAAAAAATGCTGATGGTACATTTAAATTAGCACATAACATTGCTGGTCAAGCAAAAAAAGAAGATTTATTTTTTGCAGGAAGAAATGAATTAGAATTTGGGGTTAAAGATCGATTATACGCCTATTATAAATCAACACCTGAATTAATGAATGGGGTTGATGGGTATTATTAAACTTAAAATAATTAATAAGATATGGTATATATTCCTAAATCATCAATAAAATCAAATCAATTTACTCCTGGAGGAGATTGGTTTTATGTAAAAAATAATGCTCCTTATATAGGGTCTTATTATTTACTGTCTAATGGAAAAGCATATACTGGTAGAGACCAAAATGATCCCCCAAATGAAGAAATTTTTCAAAATATTGTAATAGCATCTACTCTTAATGATGGTCCTAATGCACAAGTAGTAGAATATGTTGAAATTGATATAAATAGAGATTTACAAACTTATGGAAGATTAAAAAAAACAGATTATAATTTACTAAGATCAGTACCTCCCTCACAATTAACTTTCCCAACACCTGAGGATTATGAAAATTTTATTTTTAAAAGATATTTTTTAGTAAAAATAAACCAAAATAACTATCAGGAAGTATCAGAAGAAGTTTACAATGAAATAGAATCCCAAAATCCGGTTTGGATGTGGGAAAATTACTTACCTTTTACACTTACTTGGACTTTAAAGGGTAATATTGAAAATGTTTTTAAAGCTAATAGGGGAATGATTTTTTTAGAAGAAAAAAAAATAAAAAGAAAAGGATTAGATGAATATTTAGAACGAAATTATTTACAATATTATTTATATGTTGAGGAAAGTAATTTATACACAGATGGAGGATTACTATTAAATACATCAGGAGAAGATTATAAAGGTTTTTATCATATTCATAAAACTCAAGGACCTATGGTAGGAAGTACCCACACTGGAACGGGACATAATAAATTATTTTATACAAAGTTTTATAGAGGGGAAAAGGTTGATTCTTTAAATCAAACTAATGTAATTGTAACAGAAGAAACCCAAAATTTAGAATATAGATCTGCTCTTTCTCCTTCAAGTGGGGGTGGATCTTCAAGTGGAGGTGGATATTAAATATATCTTTCGTATATTATAAACAAAAAGTTATGTTTTGGTTAGTTGAAAGTAAAATTCAATTTGAGCAGTTTTCAAATGCTAATTGGAAAGATGTGTTTATAGAAATTATTCCAAGTAGTTATTTATTACACCCCACACAAAATGGCATTTGTGCTTTATATATTAAACCGTTAGTATCAACTAAGGGGTTTATTGTACCACTGCACCATAGTGAAACTTTAAGCATTGATATGACGGATATAAACGCAATGTTACAAAAATTTAATAGCATATATGTACGAGATAAAAAGGAATTTTTACATTATTTACCATTAAAAGGTCTCTTTGACATAAACCAACAAAACCCTCCATATATACCAGAATTACTTCAAACACATAACATATTTAATAAGAGATATCCTAATAAAAAAAACATAAACAAAATAATACCTATAGTCAAACACTATGAGTATTGTGAAGAAATATATAATAACCTTAAAGATAAAATAAATGAACCAATCAATGACTTCTACAATAACAAAGTTTCAATGGTGTTTAACTCCATTGAAAGAAGTGGTATACGAGTTAATAGAGAAAAATTCCAATCGCACTTTCATGATGTCGATGGAGAATTTATCTACACTCAATACAACTATAAAACCCTTACAGGAAGACCAAGCAATAAATTCAAAGGAGTAAATTATGCGGCGCTTAATAAAGAAAATAAAAGTAGAGAAAGTTTTATTCCACGTAATGATAGCTTTTATGAGTTTGATATTGGTGCTTATCACCCTACTTTGTTGGCTAAGTTGGTGGGCTATGATTTTGGTAATGAAGATATTCATTCTGCCTTTGCGAAAATGTACGGCGTTGATTATAAAAAAGCAAAAGAATTAACATTTAAACAATTATATGGTGGGGTATTTGATCAATATAAAGACTTAGAATTCTTTAAAAAAGTTCAAGTATATACTGATAATTTATGGAAGGAGTTTAACGAAAAAGGCTGGATTGAGTGTCCTATTTCAAAACATCGATTTGTAAAAGAAAAATTAGATGAAATGAAACCCCAAAAATTATTAAATTATTTGCTACAAAATTTGGAGACCGCAATGAATGTTCATATATTGTGGGAAATAATTAAGTTATTACAAAATAAAAAAACTAAATTAGTTTTATATACTTATGATTCGTTTTTATTTGATGTGAGTAAAGAGGAAGTTGAGATTTTAGATGAGATAAAAGAACTATTTAATAAACATAAATTACAAATAAAAACATGCTATGGAAACAACTACAATTTTAAATAAAACCCCTAATATGTATACTATGGACGATTTTTCGGACCTTAATAACCAAAACTTAGGAGATTTGAATAATAAGTTATTTTGTACGTTTACGACTTTAGAAAATTTAGAATTACTTCTAAAATCTATAACAGATAAATATAATATCATGTATAACAAGATATTTGTTTTGTATATTAAGTCAAATGATGAATATGTATGTACTTATAACATCGACCAAGGTAATATATCAGATTTACCTGTAAATACAATTTTAGTACATAGAAAAAAAGAAACAAATACACTTTATACCATTAATGCTTTAAATGAATTAATTAAAAAATTAAATGGTGGTGTAGTTGATACTAAATTTCCTATTACATGGGAACATTACAAAAATTCAGTGTTATTAACTCAGCATGATGAGCTAAAACAACTAAAAACAAAAATTCACAAAATAATTGAACTATAGTTTGGTTGTTTTAAGGATTAGTTGTACATTAATCACAGTTATAAATAAAATAAAAAAGTTATTATGGATTTAAACCAGATCAAACAGAAGTTAGAGTCACTTCAAACACAATCAAACTCAAATAAAGGAGGCGGAAAATCATTATTTTGGAAGCCATCTATAGGTAAACAACAAATCAGAATTGTTCCTAATAAATATAATAAATCATTCCCTTTTACTGAAATGATGTTTTACTATGGCATTGGTCAAAGAGTAATGGCTTCACCAATGAATTGGGGAGAAAAAGATCCAATTCAAGAATTTGCTAAAAAATTACGTGAAAGTGGGGATAAAGAAAATTGGTATTTAGCTAAAAAATTAGATGCTAAAACTCGTATTTTTGCACCTGTAGTTGTAAGAGGTGAAGAAGCAGAAGGTGTTAAACTATGGCAATTTGGTAAAGAAGTTTATCAAGCATTTTTAAATTTAGCATCTGATGCAGAAGTTGGAGATTATACAGAAGTATCAGCAGGTAGAGATATTAAATTAACTACAGTAGGACCTGAAGTAACAGGAACTCCTTACAATAAAACAACAATATCACCATCAATGAGTACTTCACCAATTAGTACAGATCCAGTTTTAGTTTCTAAAATATTAGATGATCAGCCAGATCCTAAAAATGTATTTAAAAGACTTACTTTTGATGAAGTTAAATCAAATTTAGAATCATTTTTAGTACCAGAAGGTGAAGGTGAAAAAGAAGGTTCAATATCATCAGAGCCTGCAGTAGCATTTGATAGTGGAGCTAGTAATAATTATTCACTTGAAGGAAAAGATACAACAACAAAAGCTGATAAATTTGATTCGTTATTTGATTCAAAAGATAGTAAGTCTGATGATTTACCATTTTAAATATGGCGAAAAGAAAATCACTTACGGAGGCTGCCTCCAAAGAACTTAG
>TARA_B110000902_G_scaffold81779_1_pt1 | contig 13509 bp, 6 predicted proteins | sample TARA_B110000902 | Tara Oceans TARA_B110000902 (sample SAMEA4398009) | marine metagenome | biome: Polar Biome; feature: [SRF] surface water layer (ENVO:00010504); material: water (ENVO:00002006), including particulate matter (ENVO:01000060) such as... | depth 5 m | reverse complement strand
ATATATACCAAGTAGGAATAGACTAGTTTTTTAAGAGTTGTAGATGGATCATGTTGTTCGCAGATAGGTGTTATTTGACGCAAATGAACAGTTTGGCCCGCCAGTTAAGTGTAAATAAAATATTTTTTGGAGCTGTTGTATTAGGGGCAATAAATTATGTAAAATGCTCAAAACAAGCAAAGTAGACTCATTCTCAAAACTAGAACAGTGGGAATTTAAGTCTCTTTATGAAAATATTGTTTGGCCGTATCAAAAGTGAGTATATATTTGCATAACTATTCTTAACTACTATTATTATGATACAAAAATCAAAACAACTGATTTTGGTATTACTTTTCTTGCTGCCGATTAGTGCTTTTGCACAATCGGCTACAGCTGGAGAAAAGTTTGCCGTTCAAATCAAAGTCACCAACTTTACAAGTAATTCTGTGTCCTTTTCTTGGACTAGTGATGCAGTCGTGTCCACCTCTATATATCGTAAGAAGATTTCTGATACTTATTGGTCTCGTTTAAAACGTAATTATAGTCCTGTCACTTACACAGATAATACTATCACAGAGGGTACTGAGTATGAATATAAGTTTCAAGTGAACACTGGCTCTAATCCGTCAGTTGCTTATGGTTATATCTCATTCGGAGCTAAGATTCCCCAAGTAACAAATAGGGGAAATATACTGCTATTGGTAGATGATAGATTCGAAACTTCATTAGCCTCTGAAATAGCTACTCTCAAGAGAGATCTAATCAGCGAAGGTTGGAACCCGAGTGCGACGTATTGTAGCAAAGACACTACAGTAAGTCATGTGAAGTCTGTAATCGATGGTATCCACGCTACTAGCGCTTTGGATGGGATTTACATAATAGGACATATACCTATTCCTTATTCAGGATTAATTTACCCAGATGGCCATACGGATCATAAAGGAGCTTGGCCTACGGACCTCTACTACGTTTCTGATGCGAGTGATTGGACAGACAATTCGGTGAATTATACGAACTCTTCAAGACCTGTAAATTCAAACTCTGTAGGCGATGGTAAATTCGATAATTCTGAAATGAGGGGAGAAACATTTTGCCCAATTTCTAGAATAGATTTTTATGATCTGCCAAAAGTAGCGTCAAACGAAACTGCGACATTGAAAAATTACCTAGACAAGGCTTCGAGCTATAAGCATGGTGGTTTTACCTCACTTGATAAGGGTTTGGTAGATGACAACCTTTCTGCATTCTCTGAGGGGTTTTCCTTCAATGGGCATATGAACTTTAGCAGTTTATTTGGAGATAGTGTTTCCAAATCGTCACTACTCTCTACGCTGCAGTCAGATACTTATAAGTGGAGTTATGCCTGCGGGTATGGTTCTGATTCTAGTCTTTCTGGTACAGGGTCTGTAACCACACTGAAAAATTCAGACTACCAAGGTGTATTTTCAATGGTATTTGGGAGCTATTTTGGAGACTGGAATACCGAAGATAATTTTATGAGATCACTATTAGCTGATGGCAAGATGTTGACTACATGTTGGGCTGGACGTCCTAATTGGTTCTTCCATCATATGGGACTCAATAATCCTATAGGGACTTCATCAAAAATGTCGGTAGAAAACAGTTCTAACAGTTGGTATTTGAACACCACACCTTATGATATCTATGGTTATTACTCTAACGGTGTTCACATGCAATTACTAGGTGATATGTCCTTGCGTCAAAACTATAAGAAGGCTATAGGGACATTTAACACTGCATACAATACAAACACTTCTTCTGTAGACCTTACCTGGGCGCCACCAGTAGGAGAGCTAGTTACTGAGTATAAGATTTACAAATCGTCTGATTCATTAGATAACTACACGTTACTGACCACATTGTTGTCGACAGATTCTACATTTAGTGATTCGCTTATAGCAAGTACTGGAAATTACTATTACATATCTTATGTGACTTTAGACACTACGAACAGCGGAAGTTATTATAACCGTTCAACCGGAACCTATGGGTCCTCAGATACCACAGGATTTGCGGCTATGTCTGCTTTGCCTATGGAGCTGATTTCATTTGATGTAGTAAATGAAAATGGTACTGCTAAGTTACAGTGGAGTACTTCTAGCGAAATAAATTCAAGTCATTTTGAACTGGAAAAAAGTATAGATGGACTCACTTGGTCAGTATTTGATGAAGTGCAAGCTGCAGGACACAGTAGCGCCATAATTAATTATGGAGGCTTTGATTATAACCTGAGTACTATGAAAACGTATTATAGACTAAGATTAGTGGACTTTGACGGTACTTGGGAGTATTCAGATGTTCGAGTAATAGACCAGAAGATTAATACCTTATCCATCTATCCTAACCCATCTAATTTGAATAAAATAAATCTCAAAGGATGGCTAGAACCTATAGACATAGATCAACTAAGGATAACTGATACTCGCGGAGTAGATGTGCCTTTTACACTATCTACTGCTGATCCAGGGCAAATAGGCTTAGAGCAAAAGCCGGGAGTATATTATCTGAACTATAATAATGAGCATATAAAGTTCATTCTACTTTAAAAAGAAAATAATGTCACAGTATAATTTATTTTGATGTACGTAGGTTGCTACTCATTTTGAATAGCGGAAGTGTTGGTTAGAATGACTTAAATGATTTCTGATAATAGATGCTTTTTATCCCGATGTGACTAGTGCAAATAGCGCACGATAAGAACAACTCAATCAACCCCTTGATTATAAATTAGGCTCCAAATTCATCTTTTGGGGCCTTTTTGTGTTTCTCACCGTTGCTATTTTGTGAGTGGGGTATCTAAAGCGGTGTACTACTAGAATTTAGTAGCTTTACTTGACTCACCTTTCTAAAATGAAAAGACTACATTTTGTCCTGTAGTTTGACAGCTCGGGTACAAATAAAAGGTCTTACTCCTTTATATTGTTTATATAGCTCTGTGAGGCTACGAACTGAAGACACTAATTTGCTTAGGCTATTTTATCTATTACACTATAAAATGCCGCATACAAACAGATTCTTTTACTGCTATCTTTTTTTTACCAAAATTGCTTGTCTGCCTTTTTCACGAAGTCGTAACGGGTTTTGTCCTAAGTATAGTCTAAGATGACAGCTGCCTGCAGGTACACGTTTACTACTTTTGTCTTAAGCGGATTGAAATTAATTTGATTTTACAAAATGGCATTGCATTATTCAGTTGGTATTTTCGATAGTTTCTCATTATTCCACTTTCATGAGCAGCAGGTAATGCTTGAAATGCGAATAATTTCCTCAAATTTGTGAAACCAATAGGAGAAAACGTGTCTATTTTTTCGAAAACAAATTTTATTTTATCCGGAGCTTGTATCTGGATGTTTATTTTACTCACTCATGTTTGTTGTGGACAGGCGGATTCTAGTTCATTATATTTTGATCACCTCTCTATCAATAATGGGCTTTCACACAATACTATTTTTTCACTGCTGCAAGATCAGCACGGGTATATCTGGATAGGAACACAGAATGGGCTAAATAAATATGATGGGTATTCATTTGAGGTGTATCAATCTAATAAAACAGGAGCTGGACATGGGGGGTTTAAAGGGAAACATATTTCTGCTTTATTCGAGGACAGGAGTGATAATCTATGGGTAGGAACTCGGAAAAATGGAATTAACTTTAAGTCAAAAGCCAGCGATAAGTTCCTTAATCTTCAGACAGATTCAGCTTTTGCATCTATACAAGGTGCAGAAATTTCATCATTTTATGAAGACCGTGACAGCAATATATGGATTACTACAGTAGGTGCAGGAGTATTGAAGTATCATCCAGCCTCTCAAGAGGCTATAGTATTCAATACTGAAAATAGCAGTATTTCGAGCGATATAGTCTTTGATATGGTGCAAGATAAGTATGGGGTAATATGGGTGGCAACAGCAGGTGGTGGACTGAATTATATTTCAGCTGCTCAGTTAGAAATGAGACATCTGACGCTACCTAATAGCCCCAATATGAATGGGTTTAGAAAAACGTTACTTTTAGATGGTGAGGATTTATGGGTGGGTACACAGGGTACCGGACTGTATAAGATGAATCTTAAGGATAAGAGTTTCGTTTTATTTACAAAAGATGATGCAGAACGAAAAATAAATTCTAATGCTGTAATTGATTTATTTAAAACAGCAGATGGTCGACTCTTTATAGCCACAGACGGTAATGGGCTGAATGTATACGATACGCATACTGAAAAGATGTCCTCTTATAAATATCAGGCCTATGATCAAGCAGCATTAAACAGTAATGCATTACTCTGTTTCTTAGGTGATAGGACGGGGAATATTTGGATTGGTACGTTTAATGGAGGAGTGAACATATATAAGCCCAATAAAACGTGGTTTGATTTTTATACTCCAAAGGCTACAAATAAAAATGACTTACCTGTGCAGAGCATATTGTCCATAGTAGAGCGTCAGAATGGACAAGTACTGGTAGGAACAGATGGAGGAGGTCTAGGATGGGTGAATAATGGTAATCTAGAAGCATCACGTTTTATTCATGACCCTGCTAACTCAGGTTCTATAGCTGCTAATGAGGTAAAAACAATATTCGAAGATAGTGAAGGACAGTTATGGGTAGGTTTATTTGCCGGAGGCTTGGATTTGTATACTCCTGCCACAAAATCATTTAGACATTTTTTTGATTGGCACCCAAATGTATGGTCCATAGCTGAAATTAAGAAAACAGGGAAACTACTGGTAGGTACTTTAGGAGATGGATTATTTACTGTAGATATCCATACCAAGGAAACTGAACGGTTTCTACCTAAATCTAACGTGCTGAATAGCTTAACAGATGATAATATTACGACTGTATTTGTAGATAACGTAGATAGGATCTGGATAGGTTCTATAGATAAGGGTTTAGACATGATGGATGAATCCGAGGGTATCTATTATCATTTTAAGTATAATCCGAACGATTCTTCCTCTATCAGTAATGACGAGATAAGAACTATATTTCAAGACAGCGATGGTGAAATATGGATAGGGACTGAAGGTGGTGGGCTAAATCGATGGTTAGGAGAAGAACGATTTGACAAGATTAAAGCTGCAGATGGTCTGATAGCTGATAATGTTATGGGGATAACCCAAGACATAAATGGCTTTATTTGGGTTTCTACTTTTCAAGGGGTCAGTAGAATAGATAAGAAAAGCAAAAGTATCAAAAACTTTAATTTCAGGTCTTTTCAAAGCACTAATCAGTTCAATCAAAGTGCGATACTAACAGATAGGGAAGGGAATATATTTTTTGGAGGCATCAATGGTTTACATGCGATACATCCAAAGAATGTGATAGAAGATAATCTCGTGTCAGAACTAATTTTTACGGATTTGAAAATTTATGGCAATAGTGTCACAGTAGGGGAACTAGAGAATGGTAGAACGATACTCAATAAGCCTATAGAGCATAGTAGTGATATATGGTTAAGTTACTTAGATCAGTCCTTTACGATTTATTTTAATGCGATAGATTATACGGATCCATTAGAAAATGAGTATGCTTTTAAACTGGAAGGTTTCAATGACGACTGGGAATACATCCAAGGAAGTAAACCAAGTGCGACGTACACAAATCTAGATCCTGGATCGTATATCTTTAGAATAAAGCATAAAGGAAGAAATGAGACGGTTACTATTCACATAGAACCGCCTTTTTGGCAGAGGACTTGGTTTAGGATTTTGGGTTTAATCATGTTTTCAGCAGTGTCTTTCTCCATTTTAAAATTTTGGATACAAAGAAGAGAGGCCTCTGCTAACCGTAAAATATTGCAATTGCAAAATGAGAAATTAGAAACAGAGGTAGATGCAAAAAACTCTAAACTAATGTTTTCGTCCGTTCAAATGGCACATAAGAATGAAGTGCTCACAGAGCTTAAAGAAAACTTGATAGAATATGAAAAGAGTCCTGAAGGCAATTTTCGATCCTTAATCCGCAAGGTGGAGTATGAATTGAAAAACGAAAATTACTGGAATGAATTTAATTTGTATCTGAATGAAGTAGACCATAATTTTCTCGATAAAATGACGAAAAAGCATCCTAAGCTGACCAAAAATGATCTGCGTATGTGCTCGCTTCTTCGAATGAACTTGAGTACTAAAGAAATCGCTTCTCTTTTGAATATTTCCGTTAGAGCAGTAGAGCAGGGTAGATATCGACTTAAAAAGAGGTTCAATTTGGAGCCTGATGACGATTTGACTAAGTATATTTCCTCCTTTTATCAGTAAAATTCAGTATTAAATGTGTTTTAATGGGTCAATAAAAAAGATTCATTGTATTGATTTTCAATTTATTATACATAGTGTCGTAGTATTGTCGTAGTTCAAAAAGAATTGTTTTAGCCATCTGCCAATACTTTCGTTTTAAGAAATTAATACGTAATGCTGAGATATAACATTCTTTTTACACTAGTACTCACTACCGCCCTATTTGTACAGGCTCAGGTGGAAATAAAAGGTACGGTCACTGACGCTAACACTGGACAGGCTCTAATGGGGGTCACCGTCTTGGTAGAAGGCACTTACACAGGTACTATCACTGAAACTGATGGACAGTTTTCACTCAACATTTCGCCAGATTCAGCGGTACTCGTGTTTTCTTATGTAGGATATACCACCAATAAGGTCAAAATAGGCAAACGAAAAGTAATTAACGTAGCTCTGGTTTCTGAAGAATATCTAGATGGTGCTGTAGTGATAGGTTATGGTAAACAGTCCAAGGCTAAATTAACTTCAGCTGTTTCTACTATAGATCCGAAAACACTCAAAAAAATGCCTGTGCCTAATGTAAGTAATGCATTAGAAGGAATGGCTTCAGGCTTGTTTGTAAGACAAGGTAGTGGAGAGCCAGGTTTTAGTGGTTCTTCATTTGAAATTAGAAATTTTGGAAACGCCCTAGTGATAGTGGATGGCTCTCCTGGCAATATGGATGATTTAGATCCGAATGAGATAGAAAGTATTTCTATACTTAAAGATGCGGCAGCCGCGGCTGTATATGGAGTGCAAGGTGGAAATGGTGTAGTGCTCATCACTACACGAAAGGGTAAAATAGGGAAGCCAGAATTAAACTATAGTAACCAGTTTACAAATACTGCTTTTACTCAATATCCTGACTTTTTAAATTCCATACAATATGCTACTGTATTAAATGAAGGTTTAGCTAATGACGGACAAACACCTTTTTATTCTGAGCAGCAGATGGAAGCATTTCGATCTGGATCTGATCCTATCAATTATCCAAATGTAGATTGGAAAGAATCGATGTTCAAAAAGTGGGGTTTTCAGCAACGGCATAACTTGAATTTGTCCGGAGGAAGTGAAAAGATAAAATATTTTGCATCTGCGGGTTTTTTAAATCAGGGGTCTAATTATACCCAAGATGTATTGAGCTATCAGCAGTATAACCTCAGAACGAATGTGAATGCGAGTATAAATAAGTATTTAAACTTACAGGTCAATTTAGCAGGGAGAAGAAGAGTAAATGAAGCTCCAGGCTACTCTGCCTATGACATTTTTAGAGAGCTTAGTAGAGCATTACCCACTAACTTGGCGTATTACCCAGATGGTACTCCAGCCAGACCTAGTTTCAGCCCAAATCATATTTTGGAGGGTATTAAAGATTTCAATGCGGGATATTATCGAGCTAGGAATAATAGTATGGATGCCAAAGTCTCTTTAGAGTGGGATGCTAATCAAATAGGAATACAAGGATTAAAACTAAAATCGTATGCTTCATTAGTAAACAATACTTCGTACAGTAAGACATGGGGCAAGAGTTATGAGCTGTATAGCCTAAATCGACTAACCGGAGAGTATGATGAGTTTATAGCTAGTCCAGAGGGATCATTTAGTGAGACTGTCTTAACGCAAAGCATGAATTATAGTAATCACTATGTACTGCAAGAATCTGTAAATTATAAGAGACAATTTAATAAACACAGTATCTCAGGACTACTACTAGGTGAGCTTCAAAATGTCCAAGGAGAAAACTTCTATGGAAGAAGACAAGATTTTCAATCAAGTTTGATTGATCAATTATTCGCTGGATCAAATGAAAATAAAGATGCAAATGGCGGGGAGTTTAGGGAAAATCGTTTGGGCTTAGTGGGCAGAGTAAGTTATGATTACTTGGCAAAGTATTTTATAGAATCTTCATTCAGGTATGATGGTTCTTCTCGATTTGCACCGGGTAACCAGTGGGGTTTTTTCCCTTCTGTATCTGCTGGATATAGAATATCTGAAGAGCCTTATTTTGAAAAGATTAAGGATAAAATCCCAAGCTTAAAACTGAGAGCTTCCTTGGGAACTGCAGGAAATGACGGTACCGCGGCTTATCAGTGGTTATCCGGTTTTACGTACAATAGCTTTTTTGCAATCAATGAGACGGCCATCCCTACTATAGATAATACTTCTTTGGCTAATACAGATTTGACATGGGAAACGATCACGACTTATGATGTAGGTATAGATATGGAATTATTTAATCGTAATCTTAGTCTTTCTATTGATTATTTTAAACGAAACAAAAATGGAGTACTAGCCTATGGCTCTAGTAGTGTACCCAGTACGTTAGGTGTGGGACTAGCCGCACAAAATTTTCATGAATATTCTAATGAAGGTTTTGAAACTTCTATTAATTACAATAAAAAACTTAAAAAGAACTGGGAATTTGGGGCATTTGCTAATTTTTCTTATTCCAGAGAGACTATCGAGTTTATTGACGAAGCAGTGATCTCAGATGAGTTTATGAGAGGAAATCTCACACAAACAGGAGGCTATACTAATTTGAGAAGAGGATATACTTCAGATGGTCTTTTTCAAACTCAGGAAGATATAGCCGCAAGCCCTATACAAGACAATAATGGGAATACTACGCTGCAGCCCGGAGATGTGAAATATGTAGATTTAAATGGTGATAATATCATAGATGTTAAAGACCAAAAAGTTTTTGGAAATGGGGATAAGCCTGCGTATAATTTTTCGCTAAACCTCTCAGCTACTTATAAAAGGTTTAGCATATCTATGCTACTGACAGGTGCTATGGGATATGATATTTATCTCGATGGAGAAGCTCAAAGTCCACTTAGAAATGGTTTCAATGGGTACACCTATCAACTTGATTACTGGACTCCAGAAAATACAGGTGCAAAATATCCGAGAATTACCGAAGGAGGATTTAATGATAATAATTATCGCTACTCAGACTTTTGGAAACGAAGCGGCAACCACATCAGAGGAAAAAACATTAACCTGAGCTATACATTACCTAAATTTGGGAAAACAGATGCAGGATTTAAAGAAATCAGAGTGTTCTTCACAGCGTATAATCTCTTTGTCCTAAAAACATATGATGAAGAGTTTGATCCACAAATGCAATCAGGCACTGGATGGTATTACCCACAGACGAAGTCCACAACTTTCGGTATTAATTTAACATTATAAAAAAACAAACAAGATGAAACGATATACATTTTTTCTTACTCTAGTTGTTCTGGCAGCTACTTCTTGTAAAAAAGAGTTTTTAAATCAGCCACCGTTAGATCAGATTACTGAGAGTGATGTCTGGAGCGACCGTGATCTGATGGACACGTACCTCTTTAAGATTTACGATAACATGCCTTGGGATTATTTGAAGGATTTTGGCGGTGGTGCAGGATATGGAGCTCAGAGAGATGCTTTGACTGATCTGGCAACGAGCACGTACTCTTGGACTCCAGCTAATAATTCTATTAGACCAGGTAACTGGGGGACGTCTACTAACTACTGGCCACTAGACTGGTGGGGATATTATAATATTTGGAAAATTAATTATTCTTTAAGGAACATTGAGCTATTAGGTGAAGATGTACTTTCTACCAAAGAAAAAGAAAACCGATTAGGTGAACTTTATTTTTTGAGAGCATATAGCTACTTTGCTATGGCTAAAAGGTACGGAGGTGTACCGATAATTTTAGAAGCACAAGATCCTAGCACTACGCCTGCTGACGAGTATTTTCCTACTCGGAATACAGAGCAAGAAGTCTACGATCAGGTTTTAGAAGATGCACAGAAAGCATTTGACTTATTACCAGATAGGTGGCCCGCACAAAAAGGTAGAGCAGGAAAATGGGCAGCTAAGTCATTGGAATCTAGAGCAGCTTTATATGCTGGAAGTATCGCTAAGTATGGGGCAGTCCAGCTAAATGGACTCGTAGGGATTCCGGCTTCTGCTGCTAATGGGTACTACCAGATCTCATTGGATGCTTCTGACAAAGTGATTAATGAAGGGGGGTATTCACTATTCAGTCAATATGCAGATCCTTCAGAAAATTACAGTCGATTGTTCATTGATAATACAGAAGTAGAAACCATTTTTATTAAAATCTGGCTTCCTTTTGAAAAAGGCCATTCCTACGATCTGCATAATACACCTTACAGTTACCGAGTAGACTGGGGATCAAGTATGTCACCTACTAAAGGATTAATGGATAGCTATGAAGTCTTGGCCACAGGATTATTGCCTGCAGAAAGTGGTTCAGGGTATGATCCGGATAATCCCTTTGAGAATAGAGATCCTAGATTTAAAGGTACGCTGTTAACGAATAATGATATGTTTCAAGGCTCTGGCATAGAGACGTGGTATGCTACGGAGAGAAATGGTGAAATAGATTTAAATACGGGTACGGGTATAGGAAAAGATGGGATGGGTATTCACCCAGATGCAACTAAGACTGGTGCCTATGTCAGAAAATTTTTGGAAGATGGATCTACACCGTTGTTGATCCAACAATATTATTCTGGTCAAGATTGTATTCTTTTTCGTTTAGGTGAGCTGTATCTTAATGCAGCAGAAGCTGCTGTGGAGATGAATATGGATGGACTAGCTAGGACCTATATAGAACCGATACGGATCAGAGCCGGATTAACCCAAAACTTAAACCTGGGATCTTACTCTGGAACAGTCCTGAGAGATCGTATCCGAAATGAAAGAAAAATAGAACTTGCGTTTGAAGATCAAAGATACTGGGACGTAAGAAGATGGAGAACTGCAGAGGTGGAACTAAGCGTACAAACTGAAGGAATAAAGTCACTCCGTCACATTGATAATGTAGGAACGGAAACGTTTACATACGAAGTGATTCCTGCAGAATCTCAAAAAATGAATTTCTATCAACAACATTATTATTTGCCTATAGGTCAAGATAGGGTCAATAACAATCGAAAATTATTGGAAAATCCTGGGTACTAAATCATCAATATTATATATCATAAAAAAATAGCAATGAAAAACATAAAATATACTCTTTCCCTTTTGGTATGCTTCTCGCTTTTCTTCATAACGGCTTGTAGTAGTGATGAGGAAGAAGTGATCGTAGCTCCTACTAGCAGTAATGCCATGTTTAGTTATACCATAGATCCTGATAATGCGAATAGAATAATTTTCGCTGGAGAGCCTACCATGAAGACATGGTATACCCATTGGAATTTTGGAGACAACACTTCAGCGGAAGGTATCCAAACTGAAAAGTTATTTTACTTGAAAGGAGATTATGAGGTAAAATTCAAAATATTTACAGACGGTGGTACTGCCGAAACTACTCAAACTATTTCAATAGCAGAAGACATTACTGGATCTAACCTATTGGAAAACGGCGAACTAAATGACAGTTCATCTTGGACTGTATTGCCCATAGGAGACGGTGCGGATGTAGTATTTGAGAATGGTACAGCGGTATGGTCTGGAGGAGGCTGGGGACAAGTCGGAATATACCAATCAATCACTGTAGAGGCTAACACCACGTATCAAATACAGTTGGATATAGCTGGCAGCGGAATGACAGATTGCTGGTTTGAAGTATATGTAGGTACAGTTGCACCTACTGCTGGGGTAGACTACACTGACGGAGGAATCAGGTTAGGATTAAATACGTGGGATGGATGCGGTAGCGAGCCTTTTGATGGGCCATTAACGAGCCTTTCTTGTAGTAATGGTGGGGGAGACGGCACATTTGAATTTCCAAATGATGCTACAGCCTACTTCGTCATAAGAAGTGGTGGAGCTGACTTAGGTACAGATGGAGTCACCGTAGATAATATCACTTTGAGAGCTCTATAACTCTTGTAATTATACATTAAACTCCCATTTGCCAGTAGACAAGAAATACATCATAACTTCATTAATTTTAAAAAAATAACACTTAACTAAAAATCATTATGAAAAGAAAAGTACTATCATTATTAGTTTTCGCTCTTACATTCTCGTCTGTAATTGCTCAAGTCAACATCACCTTTGAACTGAATACCGCAACTATCGCGTCAATAGATGCAAGCGGTATATTTTTAGCCGGTGGCACTGGATTTGGTGTGCCAGGAGATAATCAATTGACAGATGTAGATGAGGACGGGACTTATTCTATCACTATTCAGAAAAGCGTAGGATTCTCTAGCAACTATACCTTTTTAAATGGTAATTGTCCGGGATGGGATTGCAAAGAAAATCTAACTGGACTACCTTGTTCTGATCCTGAAAATTACAACGATCGATACTTACCACCAGTAATGTCTGATACGATTATAAAAGCTTGTTTTGGTACGTGTGATGATGACGGAAGTTGTACGCTAATTACAGATTCTATCGATATTACGTTCCAACTCAACACATCTTCAATAACAGTAGATGCGGGCGGAATATTTATCGCTGGAGGAGGAAACTTTGGTAATCCAGGAGACAACCCAATGGTGGATCCAGAAGGTGATGGGGTGTATACCTTTAGTAGTAGAAGAGCGAAAGGATTTACCAGTTACTATACGTTTACCAATGGTAACTGTGGTGATTATAGCTGTAAAGAGGACCTTAAAGGCCTGCCTTGTGGTGACTCTACTGCATATTATGATCGTTTTTTAAAGGCTACATTATCAGATACTACTATTTTAGTTTGTTTTGGAACGTGTACCACTGATGGTACGTGTGAAACTGCTGGAGTAAGTAACTGGACCATAGATAAAGATTTATTTAGCATACGACCAACTGTAGTACATAATTACATCACCATAGTTTTTGGTAAAAACGCTATTAATTTTGAAAAAGAAATGACCGTGATGAACTCTGTAGGACAAATTATCCAAACTTTGAATTTCAAAAATGAAACGACTGCACGTATAAATGCATCAGCGTATCCAAGTGGAATTTACTATATGACGACCAAAACAGATAAGTCCATATTGACTAAGAAATTTGTAGTACAAAAATAAAGGGATGAAAAGAAGGGGCGGTTGTTTTGTTTGTTTAATCGTTCCTCCTTTTTTTCTAATTCTTATCACAGAGTCTAATTCTTCTTAAAAAAAACACAATTTTCACTACTGGATATCGTATGATAACATCTAAATTAGCTTCCATTGCCTTAGGGCTTTTATGTTGTGTGAGTCTTCACTCTAACGCTCAGCACTTTTTGAAAACGAAAGGCAAAGCCATTGTCAATGAAAGGCAAGATACCGT
>TARA_B110000902_G_scaffold13439_1_pt1 | contig 13578 bp, 12 predicted proteins | sample TARA_B110000902 | Tara Oceans TARA_B110000902 (sample SAMEA4398009) | marine metagenome | biome: Polar Biome; feature: [SRF] surface water layer (ENVO:00010504); material: water (ENVO:00002006), including particulate matter (ENVO:01000060) such as... | depth 5 m | reverse complement strand
GGAAACAATGGTTTTAAATCGCTGCGTGATAGCCTCTACGACAGGCAACACTCGATCCAGCTCTTCTGCCACAGAAACTACGTTGGCGCCCGGCCGCGTTGACTCGCCACCAACATCGATAATTCCAGCACCCTCAATCAGAATTTGTTCGGCTCGCTGTAGAATTTTATCCAGATCGGGGCGACCATTGCGATGCAGAGTGCCGCCATCAGAGAAAGAATCAGGGGTTATATTGAGCACTCCCATCACCACGGGAGAGTCAAGCAACAACTCGTACTCCCCACATTGTAGGGAGTCACAGTTGTTATTTAGAGGGGGAAAGGTCGTCGTTCCAGGCAAGCGTTAATGCTCGCCAGCTGGACCGCCGATACTATCGTCTGCCGGCTGATCATCGACCTCATCGGTCGACTCACCGCCACCAGGCTTGTCATCATCACGCCAGTTTGATGGCTCACTGGGCTTGCGACCTTCCATAATTTCATCGATTTGGGCAGCATCGATGGTTTCATAGGTCATCAAGGCGTCGGCCATCATGTCCAACTTGTCGCGATTTTCCTTGAGAATCTCCGTCGCGGTTGCGTAGCACCCGTCGATGATGTTGCGAACCTCTTCGTCAATTTCTCTGGCAGTGACGCCCGACTGGCTTTTTGTTTGAGCACCCGCTGAGCGCCCTAAGAAAACCTCCTCCGGGCCCTCATCGTACATCAATGGGCCCATTTTTTCTGACAGCCCCCACTTGGTGACCATATTCCGCGCAATCTCACTGGCACGCTGAATATCGTTCGACGCTCCAGTTGTGACCCCATCCACACCCAGCGTCATTTCTTCAGCTATCCTGCCTCCATACAGAGAACAAATCTGGCTAATAATATGACGGCGACTCAAGCTGTAACGGTCCTCTTCGGGCAAAAACATCGTGACACCAAGCGCCCGCCCCCGAGGAATAATACTCACTTTATAAACAGGATCATGCTCAGGTACAACACGTCCAACAATGGCATGGCCGGCCTCGTGATAAGCGGTGTTTAACTTTTCGGAATCTGACATCACCATCGACTTGCGCTCTGCGCCCATCATGATTTTGTCTTTGGCCAACTCAAACTGTTCCATCCCCACAGTCCGCCTATTAGACCGAGCAGCAAACAATGCAGCCTCATTAACCAGGTTGGCCAAATCAGCACCCGAGAACCCGGGAGTGCCTCTCGCGATGACGGTCGGATCAACTGCATCGCCTAAAGGTACCTTACGCATATGTACTTTTAAAATTTGCGCCCGACCGCGAATATCAGGAAGACCAACAACAACTTGACGGTCAAATCGACCGGGACGCAACAACGCAGGATCCAACACATCGGGCCGGTTAGTCGCCGCAATCACAATAACCCCGTCGTTGCCTTCAAAACCGTCCATCTCAACCAGTAACTGGTTTAACGTCTGCTCTCGCTCATCGTGACCACCCCCTACGCCGGCTCCACGATGGCGACCCACTGCATCTATCTCATCGATAAAAATAATACAGGGAGCTTGTTTTTTAGCTTGTTCAAACATGTCGCGGACTCGAGATGCACCCACCCCAACAAACATTTCGACAAAATCAGAACCTGAGATAGAAAAGAATGGCACCTTTGCTTCCCCGGCGATCGCTTTCGCCAGCAGCGTCTTACCGGTACCTGGCTGACCGACCATCAGCACTCCGCGGGGTATGCGACCACCGAGTCGCTGAAATTTGCCAGGATCGCGCAGAAACTCTACCAGCTCGTGAACATCTTCTTTGGCTTCGTCAACACCTGCAACATCGGCAAAAGTTGTTTTAATCTGATCTTCCCCCAGCAGCTTGGCTTTACTTTTGCCAAACGCCATAGGACCACCGCGACCACCGCCGCCGCCTTGCATCTGCCGCATAAAAAACATGAACACAGCAATGATAATGAGGATAGGGAAAGACGCTACCAACAGCTGCGTCCAAATACTCTGCTGCTCTGGCTTACGGCCCTCCACCTGAACATCATGTTCCAACAAGTCATCTATCAACTTGGGATCATCCAACATCGGGCGAACCGCTTCAAAGGTGCTATTGTCAAACCGGGTACCGGTAATAATTAAGCCATCTATCATCACCCCACTAATGCGATCTTGCTGCACCTCTTCAATAAATTGCGAGTAATTCAACTGCTCAGTCGTCGGCTTTACGGTAAAGTTGTTAAATACCGTCAGCAAAACCGCTGCAATAACCACCCATAATAATAAATTTTTCGCCATGTCGTTCAAAAGACAATCCTCTAAGTTTCCGCCCGACAGCGGATTTAATCTTCGATCAATAGTGGAGACAACCAACAACTACCGTCAAAACACTCTCTAACTTGACAACTTTACTACAGTTTTACACCCGCCACCACGATTACCACGAGGCTTTCGGCGCTGCCCCGACCTATCGCTTGAAGCCTCGCCCAAGCTGGTAGACTTCCCGAGACCGTGCTCGAGATGCCGCCGGCTTCCGCGACTGCACACTGGTAAAGTTTATACGCATGTCCTGCAATAACTGATCAAATCCCTCACCCTGAAACACCTTAGCAACAAAATTCCCACCGGGTCTTAACACCTGCCTAGCCATATCGAGGGCCAACTCAACCAAATACATCGATTGAGGCTGATCAATTGCGGCCATACCCGACATATTGGGGGCCATATCGGAAATTACAAGGTCAACCTGTTTACCATCCAACATTTCCATAATCGAATCGAAGACTGGTTGATCAGTAAAATCACCCTGTATAAAGTCTACTCCAGCAAGATTATCCATTTTAAGGATATCCGACGCGATGACACGCCCCTTATCGCCAACCAATTCAGCCGCAACCTGAGACCAGCCACCTGGCGCGCTCCCCAAGTCAATCACTGTCATACCCGCCTTGATAAGCTTGTCTTTTTCATTCAATTCCAGCAATTTATAACAAGCTCGAGACCGATACCCCTCACGCTGGGCCCGCTGCACATAACTATCGTCAAAATGCTCCTTCAGCCAACCCTTGCTGGTATTACCTTTTTTTGCCATAAAACTCTCTTCATGCGATTATTTCTTTCGTCCTATAGCAGACACCTTTACACTACCCGCCCTTTTTACCAGATAACAGTCGACTTCTATAGCTGTTTAGCTGGAATCACCCTCGGACACCTCTTCAATCATGGAACTTAGCAATAACAGCAAAAAAGAAATGCGCGCAATTGGCCACCATTTAAAGCCAATTATTATGATCGCCGAAAAAGGTCTGATTGAGGCAATTGATACAGAGCTTGAGCGTGCGCTGAATGATCATGAACTCATCAAAATAAAGATCAACATCAACGACCCAGAATACCGCAAGAACCTGGCCTCAGAAATTTGTAAAAAGCACAGGGCTACTTTGGTTCAGCAAATTGGAAAAGTCGCACTAATTTACCGCAAAGCAAAAAACCCCAATGCGAAGCTGTCCAACCTGTTGCGTCCGGCCTGATTTTTCTCTGCCAGCATCAACATGTTGCCCTGCACTTTCTAAAGCATCGGTTAAAACAATTGCCCGTCATTTATTGAAACACTCAAGCTGTCGACATGCCCGCCAGAAGCATTGCCTAGTCAGGCTCAAGCTGCAACATCATGTCGGCAATGCCTATTTGCCGCCTAGCCTCTTCGACGTGCATTGCCTCTATTAGCCGGCCGTCGACTAAAACCACGGCCTTTCCTTCAGCCTCAGCTTCTCGCCATGCATTAATCACTGTGTGGGCATGGACTACATCGTTATCACTTAATCCAAATATTCGATTAGCGGCGGCAATTTGAGAAGGATGGATGAGTGTTTTTCCATCAAAGCCCAGCTGTCGGCCCTGCTCACTCGCCGATATGAAACCGCTCTGATCGTTTATATTGAGATAAACGCCGTCAAGAACCTCCTTTCCATGCACCCGTGCAGCAACGACGCATCGACTGAGCGCATACTGCAAACCAATTCGATCCTCTGTGTGTGGCACATGTAACTCATAGGCAAGGTCCGTAGTACCCATAACCATGACTGAAATTCTGGCATCAGCACCGGCAATATGGTTAACATTGTGCACTCCGAGGGGGGTCTCGATCATTACCCAAATTTGCATAGTGCTCGGAGCACCGGCATCATTTAATAGCTTTACCGCTGCCTCTACTTCAATTTCATTCTCGATCTTAGGCAGACAAATACCATCGGCACCGGAAACAGCGGCAGCGGTGATGTCATCCTCCCCCCACTCACTATCGAGCCCATTCACTCGCACAATAATTTCGCGCTTGCCATAACCACCCAATTGAATAGCAGCAACAACCTGCTCACGCGCCAGCTGCTTTTTATCCGGACTGACGGCATCCTCGAGATCGAATATCAGTGTATCTGCTTTTAGAGTTCTAGATTTTTCCAATGCTCGCTGATTGGATCCCGGCATGTACAGAACCGAACGACGTGGCCTAAAAGACATAACTGACCTCAGTAATTAAAGATGGCATAAAACAATAATATCAGGCTGCACTAAACCCGCCTAGGTGAAAGGAAAAATTGTCTCCGTATCGCTAACAAATCATCGCAGAACAATGTGATGTTTTTGCGATGATAATAATTGTAATAAGGCCTTTAATGTTAAAAATCAGGCCGCGAAAGATCTGCTCGAAAAGCTCAGACTACCCTCTCAGAACACCCCTGAGATAACCGGTAGGTCTGCCTGCGACAGTAATCAACCCATCTGTTTCCGGCGATGCTAATTAAAACCGGCCCATTAGCCTGTCGGCTGAACACTGCCGTCGACGCGAACGTTACGTTGACGTTAACGTCAACATTCACTATGATCCCATTCTCTGCTTTCTTTGGCCTGGTTGATGTCAAAAAATAAAACCTACAAAATATCTGATTTAGCGACAGAGTTTGGTATTACCACTCGAACCATTCGTTTCTACGAAGAGAAAGGTCTGCTGGCACCTACAAGAGCCGGAAGTACCAGAATTTACCAATCCGCTGACCGGGTAAAATTAAAGCTGATTCTGCGTGGCAAGCGCCTCGGATTAACGCTAGATGAAAGTCTAGACATCATAGGGCTCTATGATCCCGCCCACGGCAATATCGATCAATTACACCAATTAATTGCAAAATGTCAGGAAAAAAGAGCGCAACTGCAACAGCAATACAGCGACCTGGAAGTAATGATGCTGGATCTGCGTAATGCAGAGAAGAAATATCAGACGGCACTGGCCGAGGCTACGTCCAGCCATCAAACAAAAATACCTGTTTAAACATCTATTTATACCTGAGGAATGATCATGAATACGCCTTACCCAACGCTTAATTTTGATCTCGGTGAAGAGATCGATATGTTGCGCGACTCAGTCTTTCAGTTTTCAACGAAAGAAATAGCACCACTTGCTGCGCAGCTGGATAAAGACAATGAGTTTCCCATGGCCTTATGGAGGAAGCTTGGCGATCTTGGTTTACTAGGCATGACCGTATCTGAACGCTATGGTGGCAGCGACATGGGTTATCTCGGCCATACTGTCGCAATGGAAGAGATCAGCCGAGCATCAGCTTCTGTTGGGCTTTCATACGGTGCCCATTCCAACCTGTGTGTCAACCAGATTTATAAAAATGGCAGCGACGCACAAAGGGAAAAATACCTGCCAAAACTCTGCTCAGGCGAACATATTGGCGCCCTCGCCATGTCTGAACCTAATGCCGGCTCCGACGTTGTTAGCATGAAATTAGCTGCCAAAAAACAGGGTGACAAATATATTCTAAACGGCAATAAAATGTGGATTACTAATGGGCCCGACGCACATACCTATGTGATATATGCCAAAACAGATGTCAAGGCTGGACCGAAAGGCATCACTGCATTTATTGTCGAGCGCGATTTTCCAGGCTTCAGTCGATCGCCGAAACTCGACAAACTGGGAATGCGTGGATCCAATACCTGTGAATTGGTTTTTCAAGATTGCGAGGTGCCGGAAGAAAATATTCTCGGCCGCGAGGGTGAAGGTGTTCGCGTGCTGATGTCTGGACTAGATTTTGAGCGAACGGTGTTATCTGGCGGACCCGTCGGCATCATGCAGGCATGCATGGATCAAGTTGTCCCCTATATTCATGATCGCAAGCAGTTTGGCCAAAGCATCGGCGAATTCCAATTAATGCAGGGAAAAGTGGCCGATATGTATACCGAGCTCAATGCATCTCGAGCGTATCTGTATGCTGTCGCCAAAGCTTGTGATCGTGGCGAAGAGAGTCGAAAAGACGCCGCCGCAGTTATCCTATTCACGGCGGAAAAAGCAACACAGATGGCCCTGCAGGCCATTCAAGCCTTGGGAGGGAATGGTTACATTAATGATTTCCCGACGGCTCGTTTGTTGCGGGACGCCAAACTTTACGAAATTGGTGCGGGGACTTCGGAAATTCGTCGGATGCTAATCGGGCGAGAACTATTTAACGAAACAGCATAAAACGCCGATCCATAAGGTTTGAAACTATGAGTATTTTAAACAGCATAATCAATCCACGTGCCGCCACCTTCAATGAAAACAGCGAGCACATGCAAGAATTAGTGGATGACCTCCATCAAAAGTTGGCGGCTATTAAACTCGGCGGTGGAGAGAAGTACCAGCTGCGCCACAAAGACAGAGGCAAACTGTTAGTCCGAGAACGTATCAATGCGCTGCTCGATCCCGGCTCGCCATTTCTCGAACTATCGCAGTTAGCCGCCTTTAATGTTTATGACGAAGAGGTCAATGCCGCCGGCATAATAACCGGGGTCGGCAGAGTTAACGGTCAGGAATGTATGATAGTGGCCAACGACGCTACGGTTAAAGGTGGCTCGTACTATCCACTCAGCGTTAAAAAGCATTTGCGCGCCCAAACGATCGCCGAGCAAAATCATCTGCCGTGTATCTACCTAGTCGATTCCGGTGGCGCCAATCTACCCAGACAAGATGAGGTCTTTCCAGACCGCGAACATTTCGGTCGAATATTCTTCAATCAGGCTAATATGTCAGCGCAAAACATCCCACAAATCGCGGTTGTTATGGGATCCTGCACTGCAGGTGGCGCCTATGTACCTGCCATGGCTGACGAATCTATTATCGTCAAAGAACAGGGCACCATATTTCTCGCCGGGCCACCATTAGTCAAAGCCGCTACCGGTGAAATTGTCAGTGCCGAAGAGTTGGGTGGCGCCGACGTTCATTGTCGTACCTCCGGTGTATCCGATCATTACGCACAAAATGATCATCACGCGCTGCAGATTGCGCGGCAGTGTATTGACAATTTCAATCGTGTTAAACCCATTGCCATGAACGTACGTGAAGTTCGCGAGCCACTCTACGATAGCAAGGAAATATACGGTATCGTGCCAAAGGACGCCCGACAACCCTACGATGTGCGAGATGTTATTGCGCGACTTGTTGACGGCTCCGAGTTTAATGAATTCAAAGCTCTCTACGGCACCACGTTGGTCTGCGGGTTTGCTCATTTATTTGGCTACCCGGTCGGCATTGTGGCCAACAACGGAATACTATTTTCAGAGTCTGCCCAAAAAGGTGCTCATTTTATTGAGTTGTGCGCACAAAGAAAAATCCCCCTGATCTTTTTGCAAAACATCAACGGTTTTATGGTTGGCCAGCAGTATGAGGCGGGGGGAATCGCAAAACACGGTGCCAAAATGGTCATGGCTGTCGCCTGTGCGCAGGTACCGAAACTAACGGTACTGATTGGCGGCTCATTCGGCGCCGGAAACTACGGTATGTGCGGTAGAGCTTACGATCCTCGATTTATGTTTATGTGGCCTAACGCCAGAATTTCTGTGATGGGTGGCGAACAGGCCGCCGGCGTTCTCGCTCAAATTAAAAAAGACCAAAAAAATTCGCGAGATGAAAGCTGGAGCGAAGCCGAAGAATCTGCGTTTAAACAACCCATTCTCGATACTTACGATGTACAGGGTCACCCCTACTATGCCTCGGCGCGGTTGTGGGACGATGGTATTATTGACCCCGCCGAAACGCGCATGGTCCTTGGTCTGGCACTATCTGCTAGTTTAAACAAACCCATTGAAGATACGCGCTTTGGCGTGTTCAGGATGTAATTAATGAGCGCAATTTTGACCGATATTGACAGTCGAGGTGTCGCGACTGTCACCTTGAATCGAGCTGAAAAACACAACGCTTTTGACGATGCGGTGATCGCTGAATTGAACGCAATTTTCACCGACCTTGATGGTAATACTCAAGTACGCGTGGTTATCCTCGCCGCCCAAGGAAAAAGTTTCTCCGCCGGTGCTGACCTTAACTGGATGAAGCGAATGGCCTCGTATAACGAACAAGAAAACTTTGCTGACGCCAAAGGACTAGCAACTATGCTAGCAACGCTTAACGAGCTGTCCAAGCCAACAATCGCTAGAGTACAGGGCGCAGCCTACGGCGGTGGCGTTGGATTGGTTAGCTGTTGCGATATTGCTGTTGCCAGTCATCGCGCTAGTTTTTGTCTAAGTGAAGTAAAACTGGGAATGATTCCAGCCACTATTAGTCCCTATGTTATCGAATCTATTGGACCTCAAGCTGCTCGTCGCTACTTCATCACCGCTGAAAGGTTTAGTGCCGAAACTGCGCTGAACATTGGCCTGATCAGTGAATGCGTTCTCGACGATGAACTTGATTCAACCATCGATACGCTGGTTCAAGCGCTACTCCATAACGGTCCAATCGCTATTACTGCCGCCAAGCAACTGATCGCAGCGGTTAAATACAGCACGATCGATCAAGGATTAAAAGATAAAACCAGTCAGCTGATCGCCGACATTCGTTGCTCAGTAGAAGGCAAGGAGGGCGTTTCTGCGTTCCTTGATAAACGTCCAGCCAATTGGATACGGGAGAGCTGAAGTGTTTAGCAAAATTCTTATCGCAAATCGCGGTGAAATCGCCTGTCGCGTGATTAAAACTGCCCGAAAAATGGGCATACTAACGGTCGCCGTTTATTCCGATGCAGACCGCGATGCACTGCATGTTTCGATGGCTGATGAGGCCGTACACATTGGCGCGTCTCCCTCACGTGAATCCTATTTACACATACCGAAAGTCATTGAAGCCGCCCTGCAAACCGGCGCTGAAGCTATTCATCCCGGATACGGATTTCTCAGTGAAAATGCAGCCTTCTGCCGAGCCTGCGAAGACAATAAGCTGACGTTTATCGGCCCTCCAATCACAGCAATCGAGGCGATGGGATCAAAGTCTGCGGCTAAAACCATCATGGGGAAAGCCAATGTTCCTCTGGTTCCTGGTTATCATGGCACCGACCAGAATACTGAAATATTAAAGCAGCACGCCAACGCAATGGGCTATCCCGTATTATTGAAAGCCGCGGCCGGTGGTGGTGGCAAAGGTATGCGCCAGGTCTGGTCTGCAGAAGCGTTTGACGACGCACTGATTGCCGCTAAGCGGGAGTCAATCAATGCGTTTAACGATGATATTATGTTGATTGAAAAATACCTAACAGCACCTCGACATGTTGAAATTCAAGTCTTTTGTGACAATCACGATAACGCTGTCTATCTCGCGGAAAGAGATTGTTCAATACAGCGTCGACATCAAAAAGTTATTGAGGAAGCGCCTGCCCCAGATGTATCTGCCTCGCTGCGCCAGAAGATGGGCGAAACCGCCATCAAAGCGGCACAAGCCATTGACTATCGAGGCGCAGGAACCGTCGAATTCTTGCTCGATAGTGACGGCTCGTTCTATTTTATGGAAATGAATACCCGCTTACAGGTGGAACACCCGGTCACGGAAATGATCACCGGTCAGGATCTGGTTGAATGGCAACTTCGAGTCGCCGCCAATGAGCTGCTGCCGCTGGCCCAATCAGACATAAAAATCGATGGCCATGCTTTTGAAGCCCGCATCTATGCGGAAGATCCCGCCAATGATTTTTTACCCGTCACGGGAATACTTTCCCACTTGCAGATCCCTTTGGAAAATCGGCATGTAAGGGTCGATTCCGGAGTGCGACAAGGCGACGAAGTCAGCGTTTATTACGACCCGATGATTGCCAAATTGATAGTCTGGGATGAAGACAGAGATAAGGCCTTAGGTCGACTCTGCAAAGCTTTGTCGGAATACCGTATCAGTGGCATGACCACTAACATTGAATTTCTTTATAACCTTAGCAGTAGCGCTCCTTTTGCAGCAGCAGAACTGGACACGGGGTTTATCGAAAAACATCATGACAAAATTTTTCATTCACGGGAAAAAGATGTCAAACAACAGCTACCCATAGCTGCACTCTGGCTTGTCTTACAACAACAACAGACAGCCGAATATAACTCAGCCCATTCAGTAGATACGTCTTCACCCTGGCACTTAACCTCTTCCTGGCGCATCAACGAAGCTCACAATCAACACTTTTCTATTGACCTGCAAGACCAGGTCTTCGATGTCCAAATAGAAAAAATCAGTAATAATCGCTATCAAAAGTCAGCTACTGGACCTAACAACAGCCACTACCGGATCTGTTATGGCGAGACTGTGGTCGAGGCCAGCGGTTATATTATCGGTGACCAACTTCACAGTGAGGTTCAGGGTTATCGGTCACAGGCTTCAGTCTCTGAACACGATGGCATGTATACACTCTTCACGCTGGCGTGTGCCGTTCAGTTCACTGTTATAAAACCTGATCTGGGGGACACCACTATCGGCGCCGATGCTAACGCTCTTGTCGCTCCCATGAACGGAACTATCATCGAATTACTGGTCAAACCGGGTGATGTTGTAGAACAAGGACAGGCTCTCATTGTTATGGAAGCAATGAAAATGGAACACACCATACGCGCACCAATGAATGGATCAGTGTCCGAATTTTACTACCAACCCGGAGATCTGGTGGATGGTGGTGTTGATCTACTGGCGTTTGAGGGAGAACAACTGTGAACCTACCTAACTCGGTACGCATTGTTGAAGTGGGTCCAAGAGATGGCCTGCAGAACGAAAAGCAAGCGATAGAAACCACCACCAAAATCGAGCTTATTGAACGATTAACTGACGCCGGCTTACGCTACATTGAGGCTGGCAGTTTCGTCAATCCTGCGCTAATCCCGCAAATGGCTAGCAGTGAAGACGTGTTCAATAAAATCTCTCGCACGTCAGGGGTCACCTATGCCGCCCTGACCCCCAACATCAAGGGCTTTGAGAGGGCGCTGGCGGCAAAGGCTAATGAAGTTGCCATTTTTGCCGCTGCATCAGAGGCCTTTAGCCATAAGAATATTAACTGTTCAATCGACGAAAGCCTTGCGCGGTTCATTCCTGTGATGGAAGCCGCAAAGGCACATGATATTCCCGTGCGGGGCTATGTTTCCTGTGTCGTTGGTTGCCCCTATGAAGGCGATGTCGATCCCGAAATCGTCCGCCATATTTCAGACCAGCTGATTAACATGGGCTGTTATGAAATATCCCTGGGAGATACCATTGGCGTGGGCACCGCGGGAAGTGTACGCAAATTGATCGAGACTGTGACAAAAGACATACCCGTCGAGCGCCTTGCAGTCCACTGCCACGACACTTACGGCCAGGCGTTAACCAATATATATGCGGCACTTCAGTTGGGTGTTCAGGTGATCGATAGTTCCGTCGCCGGACTGGGAGGCTGCCCCTTCGCTAAGGGCGCAACTGGCAACGTTGCCACTGAAGACGTTGTCTATTTACTCCACGGACTGGGCATTGAAACCGGTATCGACATGGATCGACTCATTGCTGCAGGTAATTTTATTTCAGCGGCACTGGGACGAAACAATCAATCGAGAGCAGCGATGGCCATTACTAAAAAAACTCAATAATTTCAGCTCAACATGTTGATTGTCTTTCGAGAAGAAGGCCTGTTGTTAACGAGTAAACTTTACCCCGTCAATCATCCAGCGACTAGGGTTAAAACAGCGATAACAATCAGCCAACACATTGCGCTTCGCGACATGAGTGATTTCAGCGCCAGCATTTGCTCCCGGCCATAGTGAATAATTTTTTCACTATGGTCGCGATCACCTTCATTCAGTGGCTTTTCAGCCCCGTCTAATGCCGCCATTGCACAACTGTTTATCAGCTTAGAGGCTGACTGGTCACTCCAGATTTCACCCCAACTGTGACTGAAACCATTGACGAAGTTGCCGGTCAACGTGAATGACAATACCAATAATCGTGACGGCAGCCAGTCCAGATAGTGAATAACCCGAACAGCCAATGCTCGGTCATCAGATTCAAGAACGTCACTCCGAGCCGACAAAAAAGCAACTCGGTAGCCGACGGCTCCGACGGGGCCCAACACCAAAAACCAAAAAATCACCGCAAACCAGCGTTCAAAACCGTAATACAAAAAAGCAGTTTTTACCGCTTGATGTAACGACAGACTGTCAGTCACCGTATCCGTTGGCTGAAAACCTTGTATCTGAAAGGCATTTTCATAGGCACTTTCAAAATTGCCTTGATTCCAGGAGTTAAGGTATCGGTACAAGTCCTCGCCATAATCACCGCGACCCAGGCTAAACAATAATGTCCCTACATAAATGATGAGCATCATCAGACCCAGCAGCATCGAGTCGACTAGCGCCAAAACAATGAGAATGGTCAATGACGGTACAGCAATTAGGAAACCTAACCTCATCGCCGACGAGGTAAACATATCTGTGCTCTTGCGCGAAAGCCTCTCTATCCAGTTATCGTGTTGCAAGGCACCCGCTGAATCCCAAAGCTGGGAAAGGCAATACACAATGACAATCGCTAAAAATTCCATGAGTTTTATTCGTCAGTTACAGTGTTACAAGGCAGGTGGGCTGTCATTTTAGCAGGCGACGATAATAATCCCAATCAAAAGCCTCACCAGGGTCAGTTTTTCTCTCTGGGGCTATATCACAATGACCGACAATTCTGCTGACATCGATCAACGGATAAACCGCCATAATTGCAGAGGACACTGTCGCCAGTGATTGGTATTGGTTTTCGGTATAGGGACATACATCAGTACCTTCTAGCTCTATTCCAATACTAAAATCATTACACTGTGAGCAACCATCAAACGCCGAAACTCCGGCGTGCCACGCGCGCAAATTTAGCGGAACAAACTGGGTAACAGACCCTTCTCGATCAATAAAAAGATGTGACGATACCTCCATCCCTTGCAGGTCTTTAAAGTCAGCCCGCGCGTCGCAATCCAGGCAATTAGTGAACAATTGTTCAACAAACTTACCGCCAAACTCACCGGCCGGCAGGCTGATGTTATGAATGACCAGCAGACTTACTTCAGCGTGATTTGGACGAAGGTTAAAATTTGGCGAAGGGACCTTACGAATAGGCGCCTTACAGAGGCTATCCAGCCATACGTCAGTTGTTATTGGGTTCAAAGCTACTCCCGCCTGTTTCTCTTAATTGACAAGAATAGTATAAGCGGGCTATGAGGTACAATTAGACGACATTGCAGCATTTAGAATCGTACCGCAACACAGTACTCAATGCTCCAAATTATAGGGACTATGGCTTTGCAGCGGCTATGCCGTTGTTGTTTTCATATCGCGAAG
>TARA_B110000902_G_scaffold118193_1_pt1 | contig 13595 bp, 8 predicted proteins | sample TARA_B110000902 | Tara Oceans TARA_B110000902 (sample SAMEA4398009) | marine metagenome | biome: Polar Biome; feature: [SRF] surface water layer (ENVO:00010504); material: water (ENVO:00002006), including particulate matter (ENVO:01000060) such as... | depth 5 m | reverse complement strand
GGCTATGAGCCTGTAAAAGGTTTAATACTAAGAGGAATGGCCGGTGTGTCTTTAGGTAGATCGTTTCGTGTATACGAAAACGATGATAAGATAGATTTTGGGCTAAGCCTATTCCGTTTCGGAGATGACAGAGTGCCACTTAATACAGACTTTGCAGACGGTTTATTCTACCGAGCTGAGCTGGCTTACAGGGTCTACCTGAATTAGGGTGTCTTTGGGAAAAATGGTCAGCAACTTAGTGTGACTATAGGAACTATCCAGTACTTCTATGCCGTAAGATTCTTTTAGCTTTTGAAGCGTACTTAGGTGAGAAATTAGCAAAGTATCGTAAGGCTTAATATTATAAAGTTCTGTACGTTTAATATCTAATCCCCGTTCTATTTTCAATGCTTCTATATAAAACTTGTGAGGCTCAAAACCGTATTGGTCATCCAACAAAACTTTAGTGTTAGAAGTGATATTGGCTAGATGATTTTCATTTTTTAAGAAATGTGAAATCCCATTGGTCTCCCATTCGTAATACCGTTCTGCAGGCTGCATGGCATATTTATACGCTTTCTGGTAGCTTAGCACGGACATTACTAAGAGCGGAAGGCCTAGCGTTAGGTTGTATTTACGGTTCTTATTAATTAACAGGTGAACACTTACAGCTATGGCACCTGCTAGCATAGGGATGGCAGGAGCAGAGTACCAGAAGTTTTTAGTGCCGCTGGAGATAATCAGAAGGAACAGTGCAGCCTGAATGCTCCAGAAAGCCCATTGTCTGTCTAACTTTTTAGCGATAAACGGAGCGAGTATTACAAGTATAAGCGACCATACCCAATACTCCATTTGAGAGTTTCTGATTAGGTTAAAGTAGTAGCTAAAAGGATCTTCTTGAAACACTAGCTCTGTAGAGGTATTAAAAAACCGTGGGAATAGCTCCATCTGCCACACCATCTCCAGATAGCCAGGCTGCACTTGCTCACGGAGATAGTAGTATGCAAAAACAGGGACAGCTCCTAGAAGCAAGGCTAAATACGTATGCTTGTTTTTAAGAAGAGGCAGTATCTTCTTATCAAATAATAAGAACAGAAAAATGCCAGGAAGCAGCATCCCTACTGAGATACTTTTACAAAGTACGGCTAGTGCTACTGTGAGAGCCGTAAGGTAAATATACCGTACCCTCTCAGTAGAACTATACTGATACACCACATAAAATAAGCACGTATATAGGCAAACAAGGAGAGCCTCGTGGTCTCCGAACCTACCTAAGTGCGCTGTATAAAAACCCGCTGAAGTGGCACAGATAAAAGAAGCTAATAGAGCGATATACCATTTACGAGTCATACGGTACACTAGCGAGAACAACACTATCAGAGTGACTAGACTAAACACCACAGAGGGGAAGCGTATCCCAAGCTCATTAAGTCCAAAAATATTCAAAGAGGCTACTTGAAACCAAGTAAGTAAGGGAGGTTTCAATTCGTAAGTCTCGGGTGCGAAGCCATACGTACGTACAAGCCAGTCCCCAGTTTGGTACATTTCTATAGCATTTACCGCATTTCTGGACTCATCCCACAGACGCATAGGTAGCACGTCTACCTTGAGCCAAAGAGGGATACTTATCATGAAAAAAACAATAACAACGAGTAGGTGCGGGATGTACTTAGCGTATGATTTCATTCGTTATTTGGACCATTATTTATGACAGCATCTTTAGCATGAAGTACCGTCAGTTTAGTATATTGATATGAGCTATCTAGCACCTCTACCCTATAGTCTTGCTGAAGACTATCGTATACCATCTTGTGATGGCTTAGTATAGTATCTCCTATCTGCAGCTCTGCAAAAGTAGTTTTGTTAATTTTTAGACCTTCTTGTTGTTCTAACCTTTTCAAGTAAAACTGATACGCTTCATGAGCATTGTGTGGTCGCAGGAGTATTTTGGTGTTAGAGCTAATATTATTCAAATGTCTATCGTTTTTCAGAAAGTGCGAAATACCATACATCTCCCATTCATCCCACTTTTCGGTAGGGTGGAGTGCATCTTCATATGCTTTTGTATACCTGTTAAATCCCATTAGTAGTATGGGCATCAGTAAAATTAAACCGAGCATGTTGGATTTTTCGAAAAGGTAACAAATGCTTATAGCTATCAAGCCAGCAAATAGCGGCACTAAAGGGGCGATGTACCAGTAATGCTTAGTTCCTGCAGATAAGATTAGCAATAATGTTATTCCATTTACAAACCAGAAAAACCACTTCTTAGTGAGTTTGCGTTTCATCACAGGAATCAGTATGGTGAAGGGGACCAGTATAGACCAGAGCACAAATGTGTCTTTATACAGCACCTCAAAATAGAACCAAAAACTGATGTATCTAAAATGGTGCGTTTCGGAAGTATTGGTAAACCGAGGAAGCAACTCACCGTGCCATACGGCATATAAATAGTCTGGCTGGTAATAGGTCCTGCCAAGATAGTAAGAAGCCACCAAGACTAGCACCATCAATGTAGCATAGTATAGGTGTTTATTACTAAACAAGCCAGGAAGCCTTTTGCTATACCATAAGTACAGAACCGAGCCGGGCAAAACCATAAGTATAGCAATGCTTTTACATAACACACCTAAGACTATTACCGCCCCCATATAGTAAAGGTATTTATTAAGAGGAGACTCAGAGTACCTGTATAGGTAATAAAGAAAACCCAGCACTAATAGAATAAGCAGAGCTTCATGGTCACCGTACCTGCCTGCATGTTCGCCATAGAATCCTACGGAACTCACCGTGATTAGCACCGCTATTAAACCAATCCATTTCTTATGAGTCATCTTATAGACCAACCCGAATAAAACGAAGCAAGACAGAATAGAAAATATAACCGATGGGAGCCTGATAGCTAATTCTGTAAGGCCCAAAGCTTTAATAGATAGCACCTGAAACCAAATAAGTAGCGGTGGTTTACAGTCGAAAGTATCCGGCTGGTAGTCGTACGTCCTTACGAGCCAGTTGTGTGTTTGGGACATCTCCAGAGCATTTACGGCATTCTGAGCTTCATCCCATAAACGTATCGGTAGTTGGTCCACTTTTAGCCATAAAGGCACAGATAGTAGCACCATTACTATACCTACAAAAAGCCACTCTAGTATTGCCTTGTTTCTGCGAGAACCCATTTTTTTTTATTCAAAGAAGAGTTCTTCTTTTGTTTTCCCCTCTTTGAGACCGTAGTACATTTTACGAGCATCTACTGCATAGAGACTAGAGTTATACTCTAGTATTAATTTTTCGAAAAGATCTTGAGCTACCTTGGGTTGATCCAGAATCTGCAGAGTAATGTTGGCCGACTTGAACAGGGCGTTATCTGCCAGTATATCGTCTGCATATTTGGTGTAGAGCGAGGTATAAAGCTTATTGGCTTCTTCGTAGTTGCCTAGATTCTCTTGCACTTGTGCTTTCAGGTAGTAGATCTCATCTTGAAGTGAGTGGTCCGGATATTTGAAAGGCAATAGGTTTAATATCTCAGTACACTTATCTACTTCGTTTTTAAACAAATAAAACTCGGCACTAGCATATTCCTTCATCGCCTCTTCCGTAGTGTCTAAACCCGTATTGTCTTGAATTTGCAGTGCCAGCTCTATGGCATTGTTGCTTATGAGTTGAGAGGTAGCAGTTTTAAGGATATCCAGCTGGCTTTTAGCCCATTCAAAATCAGCTGTATAGTAACTTAGTTTTGCGTTTTTAAACTTTGCTTCTTGACCCAGAGCATCTTCTTTAAATTGTTTGTCTACCTGTCCGTACATCAACTTAGCATCCCATATATTGTTTTGCATCAGGTAAGCGTCTCCTAGCAGCAGCTTGCACTCTGCTATAAAGTTAGCTCTAAGTCCGTAGGACTGCACTAGTTCCTCTAGTATAGCAGTGCCAGTAACCATATTGTGCTTGTAAAACAGATGAAGCTCCGCTAACCTAAGAGAACTATTAGCAGTAGCATAGGGCATGTTTTGACTTGCTATGAACTCTTCTGTAAGTGCTATCAGGCTATCTACTTCTAGTATATTTGGTGTTAGTGAGCTGGTTGTTTTAAGATAAAGAGCGTTTATAAGTCCACTCTTCCCTATGGCAAAGTTTGGCTCGTCGCTACCTAATTGTACTACATACTGGTATGCTTTTATGGCGGTATTGTATTCGTTATTTTGGATACATACGCTAGCCAGTTGTAAGACTCTACTCCCTTTATTATTGTTTCGCTTATCTAGTGAGGTGATTTGACGCAGTGCAGAGGAGTATTTTTTTTGTTGTAAAAAGACTTCCAGTAGGAGTTCGTCATAGATCTGGTTACTTGGGTTTTTCTGGGCATAAGCTAAAACTTGATTTTGTAAGTACTGAGCAGTTTCCTTGTCTTCATATACTATATCTAGGTTATTAGTAACGTATTCATATGCATTGCGGTCATTTGCTAGTATTTCAAGGGAGAAATTAGTGAGGTCTTTTGTATTCCCTTGAGTTTTATATTCAGAAATAAGTTGTTTGTAAAATGCCAGAACTCCCTGTTTTTTAGTTCCTAATTCATATGTTTTTAGCACCTCACTATTAAGCTGTCTTCTGCTAAAGGATTGTGCTAAAGAGATAATTCCACCTCTATTATTGGCGTTCTCTTTTATGAGCTTTTCAAAGTGCTTGGCTGCTTTTTCTTTCTTGTTAAACTGGAGATAGACGTAGCCTAAGTCTACTTCGTAATTAAGCAGACCTGTGTTTTTTCTTATCTGTTTTCCGACTAAGTTCTCCGCACTTTTTTCTTCTTTTAGAGCTAAGAGAGTGCTTAAGTAGGATTCATATATGTAAATGGAGTTAGGCTGCTGACGGTTTAGCTTTTTATACAGTCCTTCAGCCTTTTCATATTCGCCGTTTTCATAAAACTGGGCAGCTAGTTTTTCGTCGGTACTCTGAGCCCAGACTAAAGCAGCAAAAAAAATAAGTGTGAAACTTAAAAAACCTCTCATATGATAAACCACAAAGATAACGAACATACTGTAACTCGTATTTCAATTAGGAGTAAAAGAAGGAAACGGAACGGTAACTTTATGCCATCTCCGTGTCAAAACAGAAAGTAAACCACTTAATTTCAAATAAATTAGGTGAGTAGGTACTATTGTAAGTACTTTTGAACGGCAAATAACAAATCCAATATTTGCTGATGTCTCAATCCAAATTTTCCAAAATTGCTTACCAAGGTTTAACCTTTGATGACGTATTAGTTTTACCTAGATATTCTGAGGTTTTGCCTCGAGATACGAATACTCGGACTAGACTAACTAAAAAGCTTAGTATCAATATCCCAATTATAAGTGCAGCCATGGACACTGTCACAGAAGCCGAGCTTGCTATAGCCATAGCAAGGGAAGGCGGAATAGGCATAGTGCATAAGAATATGTCCATAGCAGAACAAGCAGCGGAAATAAAGAAAGTCAAGCGTTCTGAGAGCGGAATGATAAAGGACCCGATTACACTAAGCAAGGACAACACCCTTGCTGATGCCCTTCAAGTAATGAAGGAAAACAGAATAGGAGGGATTCCCATCACAGATAGTCATAATATTCTCATTGGAATTATTACCAATAGAGATCTTCGTTTTCTTAGAGACATGCAGACAGCGATAGGTGATGTCATGACTAAAGAGAATCTGGTGACTGCGGCGAAGGGTACAGACCTAAAAGAAGCAGAACAAATATTACAAAAGTATAAGATAGAGAAACTGCCAGTAGTAGATAATCACAATCAGCTCCTTGGGCTTATTACTTTTAAAGATATTCAAAAAGTAAAGAATCACCCTCAAGCTTGTAAGGACCAGTTTGGCAGACTAATGGTAGGAGGAGCTGTAGGTGTGACTGCAGACACACTAGAGCGAGTTACTGCGCTAGTAGAGGAAGATGTGGATGTGGTGGCCATAGACACTGCTCACGGCCACTCTAAGGGCGTAGTAGATGAGCTAAAGAAAGTAAAAGCAAAGTTTCCAGACTTACAAGTAATCGTGGGTAATGTAGCCACAGGAGCCGCTGCTAAATACTTGGCAGATAATGGAGCTGATGCAGTAAAAGTAGGTGTAGGTCCGGGATCTATATGTACTACACGCATCATAGCAGGGATAGGTGTACCTCAGCTGAATGCAGTAATGGAATGTGCTGAAGCACTAAAAGGAACTGGTGTACCAGTGATAGCTGATGGCGGTATCAGATACAGTGGAGACTTAGTTAAAGCTATAGTAGCCGGAGCAGACGCTATTATGGCGGGAAGTTTATTTGCAGGTACGGAAGAAGCTCCTGGAGATATATCTTTTTATGAAGGTAGAAAAGTAAAGAGTTACCGAGGAATGGGCAGTATAGAGGCTATGAAACAAGGATCTACAGACCGATACTTCCAAGATGCAGAAGCCGAAATAGGAAAACTAGTACCAGAAGGTATAGTAGGTACTGTAGCCTATAAAGGAAGTTTATCAGAGGTGGTATATCAGTACATAGGCGGACTGCGAGCGGGTATGGGATATACAGGTTCTGAGACTATTGCACAGCTCCAAGAAGCTCAGTTTACACATATCACAGGTTCTGGTATCAGAGAGAGCCACCCACATGATGTGACCATCACGAAGGAGTCGCCAAACTACAGCCGTTAATCCTCACTTTCTATCAGTACCAAGGTGCCAGATAGGTGGCTTATAGTCACTTCTCCATCTTCACATGCGTGATTGCTCGTGCCGCTTCTATGACCTATGGACAGGTGACCACTTGTAAGATTGTAGGCTAGGTTTTTGGTGGTGATTCCTTCACAAGAGTGAAGAGGAACTAACGATAGCTTACTGTCTTTTTTGTATACTTTACTGAAGTTTTCAGGCAGCACAAATGCTTTAGAATGGTTGTCATACAGGACAATGTTAGTTCCTTTAAATTTAGCTAGGGTATGAAAATTATTCAAGGTATGGTCTAATCTTCTCCCGGTAGCCCACACTACATTGATATCTGAGCACTTCTTTTTGATAAGGTGGTTTATTGCTTTTTCCAGGTCAGTGGTATTTTGATCCTCATCATGAAGGAAAACAGTGTGACCAATCATTTCGGTATCTTTAATACTATCAAAATCTCCAATGACTAAATCTGGTTGTATTTGTAATTTTTTTACACGCTCATAAGCACCGTCCAATACTACGATATATGGGCACCACTCCATCAGTCCAGTGAGCATTTCATAGGAGCAAGACTCCCCGTTAGCTATAATAAGAGCAGGCTCTTGACCCTCTTTTACAAAGTGATGTGAAGACATTTTAATGCAATTTCTAGAACAAATTTAATAAAATCAGCCTTTTGATGGCTTTATTTGTACTTATGCGTTATGTATATTCTTTCCTTTTTCTAATTTTACTTTTGGCGTCTAGCTGCCGCAAAGAAAAGTTTTCATATGAGAGTAATTGGGTTTCCCCACTAGTGGAGACTAAGCTCACCCTAGGTGATCTGGTGCCCGACTCATTGTTAAACAAAAATAATGACAGCTCACTTAATGTGATTTTTGAAGCTGAGTACGCTGTAAATAATCTAGACGATATTCTGCAGATACCTGACAGGGTAGAGAGCGTAGAAGTCTCGCTAACTAGCCTAGTACTGGAGGACAGATCATTCACAGATACACTCACACTGCTAGAGCTTTATCCGCCCAGTTTATTTCTCAATGGCACTGAGGCCAGCCTGCCTGCTCAGGAGATAGTCACAAATGAAGGAACTGTGCTGGACGTCACAGAACAGTTTTTTACTACCGCTACATTTAAGGAGGGTTTTATAGATATCTCTATAAGTAATGATCTTCCAGTAGAGGCAGAAGTGCTAGAGTTTGAACTTCGAAACTTTGAAGATAAGAGTGTGATAGTTTCTGGAGTATTTAATGATGTATTTCCCAATACTACAGTATCTGAATCATATGATTTAGCAGGCAAAACAGTGGATGGAGTACTGGAGCTTATAGTCATTAAAGTGAAAACTAGAGCGAGCAATGGAGATGTGCTTATAGATGCCAGTAAAGGGATTAGAACGACAATCACTATTAGAGATTTAAAACCGCAAGTGGCAACGGCGATTTTTCCTGCTCAGAATTTGGTAGAACGAGAAGACGAGACAAAGTACGAGTTTGGGGGAGCAGAGCTTACTCAGGTCTATGTAAAGTCAGGGTTTATACTGATGAAGGTTGAATCTAGCATAGAAGAAGCTATAGTATTAAACTATAGTATACCCAATAGTAGCAGATGGGATGCACCAGGAATATCTATTACTAAACAATGGACTATACCCGCAGCACCCAAAGGTGAGACGGTCTTTGTTGAAGAAAAATTCCCAATAGATAGTTTTAATATTTTTTTGTGGGGAGAAATTCTCGGCAATGCTCCAGATTATAATCACGTATACAATGAGCTTACAGCTAGTATTAAGTACTCTGGGGTGGAAAGAACGCTTTCGCTAGACGACAAGATATCTATAGAGTTTGGGCTCATTGACGTAAAACCAGATCTCGTAATTGGAGACCCTGGGCAGCATGATTTCGGTACACGGGACACCGTAATGCTAAAAGCTTTTGATAATCTAAGCGGTAAAATATTACTGGATGATGCTAAGATTAGTTTAGACTTTTATAACTCCTTTGGCATACAAGCAAGTGTAACAGTAAATGAGCTGATTTCAGAAAACACGAATAATGGAGAGAAAGTTAAACTATCCCCTATGGGTGAATTGTCATCTACTATACTACTTGAAAAAGCAACGAATCCACCTTTTACTGCATTCGAAAAATCAATAATTTTAGACAAGAGCAACTCTAATGTAAAGCAGTTTCTAGAAAACATGCCAAATAAACTTTATCCAGATTTAGACGTAGTAATTAGGCCAAATGGGACAGTAAATAGAAATGACTTTGCCTTTGCACAGAGCAAAGTAGCCGTTAACTTTAAGATTGAAGCACCGCTTACTATTGGCTTAGACTCGTTTTCGCTTACCACTACAGAGGAGTTTAACCTTTTGGGTGATAATAATGAGACACAAAACATAAAGGAAGGAAGACTTTTGTTGAAGGTTAAAAACAGCTTTCCGTTTGAAGGCGAGTTGAAGTTACAATTTATAGATAGGCAAGGGGAATTGCTATTTGAAAAGGTGCCAGATGCGGGATCACGAATGTCAGCAGCAGAGGTGGATGCTTTCACTGGCAAGACCGTTGGGCAAGTAGAAAGTGAAGTAGCAGTATCTATTTCGCGTACAGAGTTTCAGCTCCTTAAATCTGCAGAGCAGGTGGAGGTGACCGTAATTTTAAATACAAAAGATGCAACCCGATATAAGATGTACAGTGACTACGGAGTAGAAGTACAACTTATTACAAACTTTATATATGAAAACAAACTTTAGGCTTTTAATCCTCATTTGTGCATTGCCTTTAGTCGGTAATGCTCAGTCAAGGGACAGTTTTTTATTCTTAGGTAACGCTTTTGATGCAGACTGGAATAAAGGATCCATCAAGTTGAGTGGAGATTTTGTAGCTGGTTCCAACGCTCTAAATACGAGACTTTTTAATGATGTGCTCTTTAGAGCTACATTCACAGAGAGTGCTAAGCAGCAGTTTCTAGACGGGAGCGCTATTAAAAACAATATCTACGCAGAAAGTAGAGCAAGTGCCGAGTACAAGCTCACTAAAAAGTGGGGTATACGAGTTAAGTTTAAAAGTTTAGTAGGCTTTCATAGCAATAAGGAGCTTACGGAGTTGCTCTTGTTAGGAAACGGTAGTTTCCAAGGTGCTAAAGTAAAGAGTGAAAATGTAAAATACATTCGCTCATCTAACCTTGTATTAGGAGCAACACAAAACTTAACTAGCAACGAAAAGTTTCAAGTAAAGCTGGGGTATGGAGTTAGTTTTCTAACAGGCTATAGGTCTTTACAAGCTAAGGAGTTAAGTGTGTTCACTTCATCTGGTGGGAGCTACCTGGATGTCACAGTAGACGATGCGGAGTTTTCTACTGCCAGAAACGGACTACAAGGGGTAGGCGTAGAAGGTGACTTAGATATTCGGTATACGTGGAACAGAAGCAACACGTTGGTTTTTTCTGCTTCAGATTTTAATCTGACGAGATTGCTGGATAACGAGACTATAACTTTTGACAGTACATTTAGATTTACGGGTTTACAGTTAAATTTTTTATCTGATAGCACGTCCATAGAAAATAGAGTAGACTCTACGTATAATGCGACTTTAGATAGAGGTAGAAGCTCCAGTAAATGGGCAAGTTTGCCGAGTAGGTTACAGGTAGGCTGGCAACATGAGTTAAGCTGCCGTACAATGTTGTTATTACAAGCTAGTGCAATAGATTTAGGGGCTTTAGGAGTAACTGGTAGAGCGGGAATTACGCACGAGTTTAGTAATAAGTTAAAAGTACTCACTGCCCTAGGCTATGGCAATTTTCAAGGAATAGTTTGGAATGCAGCTGCTGAGTATAGGATGGGAAAGACTAGCATATTCCTAAGTACACAAAGTCTCCACGCTTTGGCTGTTCCGGAATTGGCAACGAATTATGGTGCTTCTTTCGGCATCTCCACACAGTTATGAAAATGAGCACTTAGCTGCTCACCAAAGGAATTAAGCTCTTTTATCTCTGAGATGCTCATTATTCGGAAGTATCGGAAGATTAAAATTACATTATTTGTACTCTCAATGTGATACTTATCGTTGTCTTTAATAAATGAGCGTAGCTCTGGAGTGAAGAATTTCTTGATAGCCTTACGGTCTTGTCCTTTCACAGAAAACCTGGTATCAAAGTCTTCTGCTACATCTATATCTTCTTTTATGGCAAAATCTAGCAGTCTGTTAAAAAGGCGTTCTTTATCCAACTGGAAATTCGGGATATCTTGATTAAAGTGTATCAGCATCATACTCATGTTATGCACTTCGGCAGTCATAAGGGCTCCCTCATCAAAGGTCATGTCCACTAGATCCCAAGCAGCATTGCAGGGAAACTTGCCGGTCATTCTATTTTTTAAGTATTCTATAGGTCTAGTTTCGAAGAAGGTGTTTTCTATTAGATAATCAGTATTCCAGTCTAGTTTAGGTTCAAAGGACCAGCCGTTGGCAAAAGCATATTCTTTAAGTTCGTTTTGTCTTTTGGAGAGTGGCTTAGCTACAGTTTGAGGTAGAGCATGTATGGTATATGGATGTTCACTTGTGGTAAGATGTTCGTCCAATCCTATGATTTCATAACGTCCTCCTTGTTCATTTTTGTAATCTTTTCCCCACGTATTTACAAACTCTAACATGCTAAAATCCACTAGTCGTGTACGTGAAAAATCAAAGACAATTTTATTTTTGGGAGGTATTTCTGTTAGCCTCTTTCTAAGTTTTAGTATACTACTAAAATTAGCTACTCCCTTTACGCGGAGGTGGTAGTGGTCGTCTATCTCTGAAAGATGGAAATAGGGTTTTGCTAAATACTTAAAAAAAAGTGTAGCAGGCAAATGAGAGCGTACTAAGTGTATCACTATAGTAAACAGTATTCCTATGAGTATACCTTTATTAAGGTCTGTAAGTAGCGTGGAAACTAGTGTGACGCTAAGTATCAGAAACTGCTCATACCCTTTTAAGGTGGCATCTTTAAACACCTTGGGAGAGGCGAGTTTATAGCCTGTAAATACCAAGATGGCCATTAGAGCCGCCTTAGGTACCATTTTGATATAGTCTGAAAGTAAGAATACAAATAAGAGAATGAGCACACCGTGAACAAGGTTACTTAACCGTGTTCGCGCACCGTGATTTATGTTTACAGAGCTACGTGCGATCACAGCAATCACAGGAAGCCCGCCTATAAAACCCGAGAGAACAGTGCTTAGACCCATAGCTGCTACATCCTTGTTAAGATTGGTTTTGCGTTTTAGTGGATCTATTTTGTCTATAGCTTTAGCAGATCCTAGCGTTTCTATAGTAGAAACTAAAAACACAGAGAGTACGACTAGCCAAAAACTTACACTTGTTACCTTGTCAAAGTCAGGAAAGACTAATAAGTCATTAACTATGTCACGCGGAAGTTCAAAATTAATAAGATCTTTAGCTGGGTTGAGTGAATGCTCTGTTCCAAACATGGTGATTTGACCGTCCAGCAAGTATTCGAAAAGTATATATAATGGTACTGCAAATAATAGCAGCCAAATAGGTGCGGGCACGTATTTGATAAACTTATTATTTACGTTAGGGTGTATAGCTAAGATAATTAAACTATTAAAAAAGATAATAGCGATAAGGGGATTCATTTTTGCTAAACTGTATGGAATTTCCAATAGTTTTTCAAAGTCATTCATTTCTCCTATCTCTACACCCAGGCCAGAGTGAACCTGACCTGCGAGAATGATAACACCTATAGCAGCCATCATTCCTTGCACTACAGATGAGGGAATGAAGTCCGCAAGACCTCCGAGTTTAAAAGCCCCAAACAGAGCCTGCAACGCTCCTGCACACACAAAAGCAGCCAACATATACTCCCAACTTCCGAGTACAGCCATGCCTGCTATGACTATGCCTATGAGAGCCGGAGAGGGCCCGTTTATAGACACACTTCCACTTCTAATAAACGAAGTAAAAATACCACCTACGATAGCGGCAAATATTCCCGCAAGCAAAGCTTTTGGAGGAAGGTTCATCGCCAAGGCTACGCCTATAGAAAGCGGAAGAGCTACTAATGAAACACTGAATCCAGCTAGGATATCATTTCGCCAGTATTGTTTAATATGTGATAAAGTAGTTTTGATGTGCTTAGTCTTTTTACTTAAAGTAGGCCAATATAGTGTGATTATCTGAAAGTAGAGAAAACCCTACTATCCGTAGAGTGGAAAATCGTTCATCCAAGCATTTACTTCTGACTTTACAGCAGCAAGATTGGCTTCGTTTTCAGGATTTACGAGTACACGGTCTATTAGTTCAGCTACTTTATCCATATGCTCCGCTTTCATTCCACGGGTAGTGATGGCAGGTGTCCCTATGCGTATACCCGAAGTGACGAATGGCGAGCGAGTCTCAAACGGTACTGCATTCTTATTGAGGGTAATGTCTGCTTTTACCAGTGCGTTTTCTGCTACTTTGCCTGTCAGATTCTCATCCTTGGGTCTGAGGTCTATCAGCATCATGTGGTTATCCGTACCACCAGATATAATTTTGTAACCCCTAGCTACCATTGCCTTGGATAGTGCGGATGCGTTTGCTATTACTTGCTTGCCGTACTCTTTGAAACTAGGTTCTAGTGCTTCGCCGTAAGCTACTGCTTTCGCTGCTATCACGTGCTCTAGTGGTCCACCTTGTGTGCCCGGGAATACTGCTCCATCTAATATGGAACTCATTTTTTTTACATTTCCTTTGGGAGTAGTTAATCCCCATGGGTTTTCAAAATCTTCACCCATCATTATCATACCTCCACGCGGTCCACGCAGTGTTTTATGGGTAGTAGTGGTCACTATATGGCAGTGAGGTAGGGGATTATTAAGAAGCCCTGCAGCTATCAGTCCGCTAGGATGGGAAACATCTGCTAGTAGAAGTGCTCCTACGCTATCAGCTATAGCTCT
>TARA_B110000902_G_scaffold247881_1_pt1 | contig 13612 bp, 12 predicted proteins | sample TARA_B110000902 | Tara Oceans TARA_B110000902 (sample SAMEA4398009) | marine metagenome | biome: Polar Biome; feature: [SRF] surface water layer (ENVO:00010504); material: water (ENVO:00002006), including particulate matter (ENVO:01000060) such as... | depth 5 m | reverse complement strand
GAGGCCTTCAGCCATTTCTTGGGCCGGCACTTCACCGCTATTAATCTTTTGATTAGCTCGTAGCAAAGTATCTAAACCCTGCTTGCGCAGCAATGCTAAACCAATCATTGCGGTTAACAGCACTAAACCAACCGTGTTTAAGGCGCCAATTTTACTACCTACTTCTATTAATAACAGCATTTCTAAAATTGGGGTTACAACAAATAATACAAGTAAAAGCATTCAGGGCTCCTTGGTTATGAGTTATTCTATGGGGACCAAATAGCATAATTTCAAGCTCGCGTATAAGTTTACTATTTTGCGTTTTTTAGACGAATCCTGCAAACTGCGCCGTTTGTCGCTAACCATTAATAGGTAAAGCAATGGATATTAAAGATAAAGTTGTAGTGATTACTGGCGGTGGCCAAGGCTTGGGGCGTGCAATGGCATTAGTACTTGCAGCTAAAGGCGCAAAGCTAGCGTTAATCGACTTAAACCAAGAGAAGCTAGATGAGTCTGCCCAGCTTTGTAAGGATGCTGGTGGTGAAAGCAAGGGCTATGTTGCCAATATCGCCAAAGAAGAAGAGGTAGAGCAAGTATTTAACAGTATCGCTGCTGATTTTGACCAAATTGATGTACTGGTTAATAACGCCGGTATTATTCGCGACTCGATGATGATTAAAGTAAAAGATGGCGAAATCACCAAACGTATGAGTATGGCTGAGTGGCAGTCGGTGATTGATGTAAATCTAACGGGGGTATTTTTATGCGGCCGTGAAGCCGCTACCAAGATGATTGAGAAAGGTAATCCGGGCGTCATCATCAATATTTCTAGTATTTCTAGAGCTGGTAACATTGGCCAATCAAACTATTCAGCAGCTAAAGCTGGTGTCGCGGCAATGGCCGTTACTTGGGCTAAAGAACTGGCCCGCTTTGGTATTCGAAGTGCAGCAATTGCACCAGGTTTTATTGCCACCGAAATGGTCGCTTCAATGAAACCAGAGGTATTAGAAAACATTTGTAAAGGTGTACCGCTTAAGCGCATGGGCGAGCCAGCAGAAATTGGTAAAGCTGTAGCCTACATTATTGAAAGCGACTATTTCACCGGTCGTGTTATTGAAATGGACGGAGGACTTAGACTTTAACCGCTACTGTTAAAATCTAAGTTTATAGCCGGTATTGTTGTTATTGTAATCACTAATATTACCGGCTTATGCTAACCCTATGAACGATCAAGACCTGCAAGTAATCTACTTAGTCATCCACTCTATTCCCAAAGGTAAAGTAGCCACCTACGGGCAAGTAGCCGCTATTGCCGGCCTGCCGGGCAAAGCTAGAATGGTCGGTAAAATACTATCGCATCTGCCACAAGGCTCAGCTATCCCTTGGCACCGCGTGATCAACGCAGCGGGAAAGATATCACTACCAGAAGAAAGCGACAGCTATGTCGAACAACAGCAGCGCTTAAAACAAGAAGGCATAGAATTTAACGGCGCAAAAATAAAACTTAAAACTTATCAGTGGAAAAATTAATGCACAGATGCCACATTAGCCTCTATTTTATGTCGATTTACAATTAATATCACTACTAAAATGATGGCTGGAATACCTAAAGCGGCGGCAACTAAAAAGAAACTTGAGTAGCTGCTAGCATCCACAACAAACCCAGAAAAACCACTCAAAAATTTTCCTGGCAACGTCATTAACGAACTAAAAAGAGCGTATTGAGTAGCCGTATAAGTTCTATTTGTTAAGCTAGATAAATATGCAACAAACGCAGTCGTAGCAATACCGCCACTAAGGTTGTCTGCACTAATAACCAATATCAACCAATTTAAATCCGGACCAATACTAGCCAGTGTTGAAAATAGTATATTGGTGACTGCGACCATGACAGCCCCGACTAATAAAGGACCATAAAACCCATACCTCACCACTATACTACCGCAAAGAAAAGAGCCTATTATAGTCATGAAAAAACCAAAAAACTTAACGACTTGCGCAATTTCAGTTTTAGTAAAGCCTAAGTCTAAATAGAAAGGATTCGCCATAATCCCCATAGTAATATCGCTAAGTCGATAGAATGCAACGAACAGTAAAATTAATATAGCTAACTGTCCATTACGAGTAAAAAAATCTGAAAGAGGGTTAATAACGGCTTGCTTTAATTTACTAAAAGCAGAGCTTTGATTATTACTAGAGCTTATTTCACCAACACCAACTACAGGTTCTGCTACCAGTAATACCGTAACCATCACAAACCCCATAATGGCAGCCATAGATAAATACGCCTGAGACCAACCGTAATTGTCAGCAATTAAAAAAGCCCCAGCTCCAGCCACTAACATAGCAACTCGGTAGCCAAAAATGTACGCCGCCGACATAGCTCCTTGCAACCTTGATTCAACCGCTTCAATTCTATAAGCATCGACCGCTATATCTTGAGTAGCTGACGAAAATGCAATCAACACAGACCATAATGCAACATACAATAAATTAGCCGATGGATCGATTGTTGATAAAAATATCAATCCAATAGCAATGCCTAGCTGCCCCGCTAAAATCCAGCTTCGCCTGCGTCCAAAGCGACTCAAAAATGGCAAGGAGACTCTATCAACCACTGGCGACCAAATAAACTTAATAGAATACGTGATGCCAACCCATGCAAATAGTCCAATATCGGAACGACTAACGCCACTATCACTTAACCAAGCACTCAGAGTTGAGAACACTAATAGAAATGGTAACCCAGCGCCAAAGCCAATTATGCACATGGCTATAACGCGTGGTTTAGCGTATATAGAGGTGGCATTCCACCACGATATTTTATCGATTGTCATAGAGACTCAAATTGGGTACTAGTCGCGGAAATTGTCAAATTGCAAAGGCTGCTCTAAATCTTGCTCTCGCAATAAAGCCATTACCTGTTGCAGATCATCACGTTTTTTAGCTGTCACTCGGACATGATCACCTTGAATAGCCGACTGCACTTTCATTTTTTCTTCTTTAATAATTTTGACAATTTTTTTACATAGCTCTGTCGATAAGCCATGTTTTAAGGTCACGGCTTGCTTAACTATCTTGCCCGACTGAACCTCATCGCCAATTTCCATCGCCTTGGGGTCAATAGTGCATTTAATCAATGTAGCTCTGAGCATATCGACCATTTGTTCTAGCTGAAAATCAGCTTCAGCTGTTATATCAATAGTATGATCACTCAGTTCAAAACTTGCATCAATGCCTTTAAAATCAAAGCGGTTCTTAATCACCCGCTTCACTTGATCGACGGCGTTGGTCAATTGATGCGTATCTACTTCAGATACTACGTCAAAGCTTGGCATTTTTTTGCTCCTGGGGTTAGAAATGATTTTGATGATACTATCAGCAACCAGATAAAAACCACAGTAAACCGCAAAGACATTTATTTAAAATGCACAATAACGACAACTTTGATGGCTGGACAATTTTAGGCGCAGGGGCTATCGGCTGCCTTTGGGCTACTAAACTTTATCAGGAGGGGATCGGGGTCAGCTTACTGCTTAAAAACGACCATGGTTTAGCTCAGTACAAAACCGCTGGTGGTATAACCCTTGCGGGTACAGAAGAGACGCTATTTAAAATTCCAGCAGTATCAATTGATTCTAAGCGGTCAGTGATATCACATTTATTGGTCTGTACAAAATCTCATCAGACCATTGAGGCATTAAACTCGATAATTAATCTAATAGACGAAAACACCGTTATCGTCCTGCTACAAAACGGCATGGGCGTTGCAGAGCAGCTAGTAAATCTAATACCTAACAACTCGCTTTTGCTGGCAAGTACCACTAGCGGTGCCAATATTTTAAAACCATTTACAGTGAATGCTGCGGGTGAAGGGAAAACTATACTTGGTGCTTACCGCCAATCACAACACGCATTGTGCCTACAAATTATAAGTTTGTTGCCACAACGACCATCGCCAGTGATAGTGAGTAATAATATTTATAAGCAGCTTTGGTTAAAGCTAGCAGTAAATTGCATTGTTAACCCGATAACCGCGGTAAATGACTGCGCTAATGGTGAACTCTTAAAGCATGAATGTCTAATAGATAAAATGAGGCTGCTGGCAAAAGAAATTAGCTTAGTTGCCAAAGCTTGCGGCCAAAATATTGAATATGAAATGATTTTTGATACCGCTAGCGAAGTCGCAAAGCAAACCACAAGTAATATATCTTCAATGCTGCAAGATGTGCGGGCCAATAGAAAAACTGAGATAGATTTTATTAATGGCTACCTAGAACGACAAGCAAAACTGCAAGGTATTGAGACACCGGTAAACAGCTCACTTATTCAACAAGTGCAAACCTTATACAAACAAGATAAACACTGACAACCCAATTACCCACAGCACGACACAGCGGTGGAGCAATTGCTGTAAACCTACTATTTGCTGATTCCCATCACTAATTGATTTAGCTCGATCAGCAGACAAGCATTCACCTTGACATGCCAGCTCTTCGTTTACGCCAAGTGCCGCGATAGCATAATTCATTAACATTTCACAAACTGAGTCAGAAGTAATCGTCATTCGTTTTCGCCACAGCACAAAACAACTGCCAAAGTTTCCTGCCAAGGCAAAACTTAAACCCAATAATTGTGCTGGCAACCATTCCACCCAATGCATTAGAGCTTGAATAGGCTTAACTATTGAGGCCTCATTAGTTAATGAATGGCGTGAATATAGGAAACCTAAGCGATACGCTAAAGCACCACTTGGCCCCAGTAATAAAAACCAAAAGATAACGACAAACCAGCGTTCAAACCCTTGATAAACGATAGAGGTAAACGCATGTTTATGGAGTTCTGCTAGGTTGCCTACTTCAATTTCATCATTGCCCAATGGTTTTAAACATGAAAAGTCTTGTGCGTGACAATAAGCTCCTTCCATATCATCGCTATTCCAGCTGCGCAAATAGGTTTCAACCAATTGATTAAATTCATTACGTCCCAGACTGTACAACAATACCATACAGGTAATGACTAATTCAGCAATGCCAAAAGCCACGCCATCAACCTGCCACAATACTAACTGTACTAGAGCTGCAGGCAACAATACGACTAATAATGGCAGTAGCCAAACAGCTGCATTTTTAGCTGCAGGGTTAGCCAATAATTTTTTTATTATTGAGTTAAACCAAGAGTCTTGCTGAATAGGCCCGCCACTGCCCCAGTATTGTAACAGCGCAAATACTATTAGAATTGAAAACAATTTCATAATTACCGCCTGTTGTGAACAAACTAGTGCTGGCTAACCATCTTTATATCTCGACCAATCAAATGACTCACCAGGGTCGGTTTTTCTGCCCGGCGCAATATCACAATGACCAACTATACGCTCGTCGTTAATAGCTGGATATGCTTGTTTAATAGCAGTAGTTGCCTCAAATAATGCTGTATATTGCTCGTCGGTGTAAGCAATATTATCAGTCCCTTCAAGCTCAATACCGATACTAAAATCGTTGCAGGCATCACAACCTTCAAAATTAGAAATACCCGCATGCCATGCGCTATCATTAAAGTTAACGTATTGCGTAACCCAGCCAGCCCGGTCGATAACCAAGTGAGCCGACACAGTCAGCTCTGCTATTTTTGCAAAAAAAGGATGTTCAGAGGTATCTAGGCAATTAGTAAAAAACTTATCAATACAGCCAGTTCCAAACTGGCCAGGCGGTAGACTTATATTATGGATAACCAATAAACTTGGCTTGTCGCCTGCAGGACGTAAATTAAAATTATCAGACGGAGACTGAGTAGCTCCAATCAGAATTCCTTTATTAACCGTATAGCGCTGTTCCACCACAACTCCTTACCGGCCAATTAATTTAAATTTTCTTTTAAGACAGACAATGCACGGTCAAAAAACAGTCTATCATCAATTCCTTCCACAGCATTCTTTACAATTTTTTCAGCAAGCTCCGCGCGACTAAAAGTCTGCACATCGCGGCCACTTCTATCGATAAAAATATACTTTCCGGGTGGATCTATTATCACGCTCAAACGATATAAATAGCCACCCTCTTTATTGTTCAGATCAAACCAACTCCCTTCTGAAACATTAGACAGCACTCTAATATTTTCAATTTCTTCCATACTATCTTGCTCACCAGCGGTACTTTTTACTGCCAACCCCCAGCGCGACTGCCCATTAGCAGCCAAGTCGTGGCATTTCTCTAATTCATCAAACAGGCGATTCATCTCGAAGTGACCCATTTCCATACGAGTAAGCCCGTTGTACAAGCTACGTTTTAAACCAGGCAATAATCTCGTTAACCGACTTTTATCGGGGGCCGTTATTTTGGCCGCAACACTCCATACTAACTCGTCGACAACTTTGATGGCCGCCAACCAGTTTTCGCCCTCTTCGCCTTCACGCAAATAGATCATAAACAGAAGCTTGGACCAATAAAATTTAATCGTATCGCGAACCCTTACTGGCAAGGTAATACTATCTATTCGCGTTGCTATCTCTCGCTTAACAAACATATTTCCAGCTTCAGCTCTCGCTTGACCTTTGCCACGCTCGATCAACCGTTGCGCACCTATAGCTCTGCGTTTCGTTTCAACATCACGGAAAATCATAAAATCTGCGAGGGCTTGTTGAAATAGATGTATATCGTCTGAGAATTCGGTAAGTACAAGCTCGACAACTTCACGTATTTTCTTATAATAAAAATCGCGACCAGCCTCTTCTCCCGGCCGCCAACCCAAACCAGAGACAACCAACTCATCTATTAATTTTCTCGCCGGATGCACCGCTTGACTAAATAGACTTTTATCCAACAAAGCAACTTTAGCCACTGGAATTTGTAACAAATTCAATAACGCACGCATTGGCAGCGCCATGGATTTATCAGTGTTTAGCACGTCAAATAACATGCTAACAATATCTATGGTGTCAGTATCCGTGGTACTTAGCTCATACCGACTATCGGGGGCTGCGTTAGTATTGAACAACTCCAGCAGCTTATGCTTTAGGTTAACTTTCTCAGGCATTTGGTTAATATAACCTGCCTTATCGACAGTTAGATCGGCACTGGACTGAACCAACGATGACAGTGCAGTGACCACCATATTACGCCTTATTACGGTTACATTTTCAACATCTTCGTTATCGGTAATATCAGAGCCCACTTGTTTACGGTTATCTCTTACCAGCTGCTGAAGCGTTGAAAACACTTCGTCTGACTCTCCTTCATCCTCATACTGATGTTCAAAATTAGCATTTTCTTTATTTTCGTTTTTAGCCAATTGAACATTTGGTAAAACACCCATATCAGCTAACAAACTATTCAGTTTTATATACAAGTTACCAATCTGGCCGAGCACTTCTTTTTCAAATAATTTGAGCAGTAATAAGCGCATACGAACGTCAATATTTACATCAGTCGTTGCCATCATAAATGCAGTACAAATTTTCTCCGGCGATATAGCATTATTACCTTCATCTACAACCTGTGTACCTATAAGTCTATCGAGACGCAATGACAATAAAGACAGCTCATCACCAAAACGATTCCTGGTTCTAGCCACCATACTTTCAATAGCAACATTCTCTTCTAGCTCACTGTCCCTAACTAGCGCTAAGCGCGAGCTCTTAAGTGACGCGCTATTGCCACCGTCTATCATCAACTCAAATCCAACCGTAAATTCACCTTTATAGCGAGTTAGCACTCCACCTCGCTCTAAGCGAAGCTCTCGCATCGCTTCAAAGTATAAGTTTTGATCTGAATTAACTGCGGCGCGCTCGGCCATCGCAAACAAAGAGTCATCGACACGATCAAATAACGCAGCCAACAAATTTTGTAAATTGACATCAGTAAGCTCTAAAACTCGCCTCAAAATCGAGTCGCCAGTGGTATTCCCATCTGAATCGAGATTACGCTTATTGGCAGCTGTAGCTTTAGAGTTTTTCATTACTGATTGTTTTTGCCCGAATAACTAACAAGTATAGAAGCCATAGCCAAAACCACAAGTAATGATAAGCTATAATGGCGATAATTAAATAGCTATAAGCGAGTAATATGACCAACCAGCAAGACGAAAACAAAACTCCCATTGGCATCGGTATGATTGGTATTGCTTGGCTACTTATTATGGTGGTGGCCGCACTATGGTATCAAGAGTGGGCCGAACAACAGCTAAACCCTAATCGAAAAGTTAGTGGCAGCAGTAATGGCATTAGTACCTCAATTAAGCTGGCCGCAAACAAGCAGCATCAATATATCGCTAAAGGGCAAATAGGTGATGTGCATGGCGTTTTTATTGTTGATACGGGGGCAACAGAGGTGGTCGTGCCACAGCAGCTGGCACGCCGCGCCAATTTAGCGCAAGGCGCACCCAGCAAAGCGATGACCGCTAACGGCCTTATCACTGTTTATAGCACCATAATCCCAGTTATGAATATCGGCCCATTGGTGATTCGAGAGGTTGAAGCTAGTATTAACCCTGCAATGCAAGGGTCTGGCATTTTATTAGGAATGAGTGCTTTAAAAGATATGGAAATACTGCACTCCAACGGAATATTGACCATTACCCAGATGCAATAATACCGCGTCAACGAAATTTTCATTATCGCAATGAAATAAGCCTGTTAGAATACTCCTGCTTAGAACTTTACGGATATTTACATGCAATCACCAAAACAGTATAAACAAATTCTAATCGACAATGTTACTACCGCATTAGCTGAAGATATTGGCACTGGCGATATTACCGCCGAACTAATCCCTGCTAATAATAGCGGAGTCGCCACAGTAATCACCCGCGACCAGGCTATTATTTGCGGCCAGCAGTGGGTAGATGAAGTTTTTAAACAAGTTGATCCTAAGGTAAAGCTAGAATGGCATTTTAATGACAGCGAGCAAGCATCGCCGGGGCAAATATTATTTACTGCACAAGGTAATGCACGCAGCCTGTTAACAGCCGAGCGCTGTGCGCTAAACTTTTTACAACTACTTTCAGGTACAGCATCTTTAGCCCGTGACTATGCTGATGCTGTCGCCGGTACTAAAGTTCAGTTGCTCGATACGCGGAAAACAATTCCTGGGCTGCGCGCCGCACAAAAATACGCGGTAACCTGTGGTGGCTGTGTCAATCATCGTATCGGCTTATATGATGCTTTTCTGATTAAAGAGAACCATATCAACGCTTGTGGCAGTATCGCAGCAGCAGTAGCGCAAGCAAAGAGTAACCATCCCAAAATTAAAGTGGAAGTAGAGGTGGAAAACCAAGCCGAGTTAGAACAAGCATTAGCGGCGAAAGCAGATATTATAATGTTAGATAACTTCTCGATTACTCAAACCAAAAAAGCCGTCGCTTTTGTTGATGGCAAAGCAAAGTTAGAGGCATCTGGTGGCATCACTAGAAAGAAATTACGCGCCTATGCTGAAACTGGCGTAGATTACATTTCAATTGGCGCACTAACTAAAGATGCTATAGCTATTGATCTATCTATGCGGGTAGAGATTTAATAAGCGGTGAAAGCAGGCGCTAAAAGCGCCTACTTTCACCGCTGTTAAGTTAAGAGCACAAAGCGACCGCTGGCTCAACATAATCATAGTTATGAGCTATAGCTACTGCCTCGTATGTCACCATACCTTTACACACATTCAAACCCTGCATTAGATGCGTATCGTTTAGCATCGCTTGCTTAGCATCATTTGCTAACTGCAAAGCAAAAGGCAGAGTCGCGTTATTGAGCGCCAATGTCGACGTACGAGCAACTCCACCAGGCATATTTGCGACACAGTAATGTACGACGCCGTCAACAACATAGGTTGGGTCTTGGTGAGTTGTGGCCTTAGACGTTTCAAAACAACCACCTTGGTCAATTGCCACATCAACCACTACCGAGCCCTTTTTCATTCGGCTAATAAGATCTCGACTCATTAGCTTAGGCGCTGCCGCCCCAGGAATGAGTACCGCGCCAATCACCAAATCTGCCTGCAATGCATACTCTTCAATCGCAGCACTCGTTGAGTAAACGCAATTTAGACGGCCAGCATAGTCATTATCTAATTGGCGTAGACGCTCTATACTGCGGTCTAGGATAGTGACGTTTGCTCCCATACCAGTAGCCATATAGGCCGCATTTTCTCCAACTACTCCTCCACCGATTACCAAAACTTTTGCTGGAGCAACACCAGGTACACCCCCTAATAATACCCCGCGGCCACCTTGGGCTTTCTCTAAATGATACGCTCCCGCTTGTACCGACATACGTCCAGCTACTTCGCTCATTGGCGCAAGTAGTGGCAAGGCGCCGTTACTGTCGGTGACAGTTTCATAGGCAATACAGATAGCACCAGACTCAACTAGCAACTTGGTTTGGGCAGCGTCGGGCGCTAAATGCAAATAAGTATATAAAATCTGTCCTGACCTAAGCATCTTGCATTCGTTAGCTTGCGGCTCTTTAACTTTGATAATCATGTCAGCTTTAGCAAAAATTTCTTCAGGTGTTGCCACCATCTTTGCACCTGCAGTAATATATTCATCATCGTCAAAACCAATACCCGCACCAGCGCTTACTTCAACTAGCACCTGATGACCACCCGCAGTAAACTCTTGAACTGAAGCTGGGGTTAGCCCGACACGATATTCATGATTTTTTATTTCCTTTGGAACACCAATTAACATAGCCATAATCTCCGTTAAATCGTTAAAGTTATCAATAAGTCGATGTCACTATTATATTTTTATCGATTAGTTTTATTTTCTTGTTTACTTAATAAAATTAGTCGATTAACCTAAATTTTTAGTAAAATAAAGGTTAATCATAAGCGTCATGCCAGAAAGAATTGCTAGTAAGCTAAGTAAAATAGATCGCAATATATTGCGTATTCTGCAAGAAGATGCGCGCATTTCATATGCCGAATTGGCTCGGCAAGTTGGGCTAACCACCACTCCATGTATAGAGCGAGTGCGTAAATTAGAAAAGCTGGGCGTAATTAACAGCTATAGGGCCATATTAAACCCTGAGTATTTAGATGCAGGCTTAGCAGTATTTGTACAGATAAGATTATCTCGAACATCCCAAGACAACTTTGAAGCCTTCCGCCAAGCCGTCATCCAGTTAGATGAAGTACAAGAATGCTATTTAGTGTCTGGAAATTTTGATTATTTAATTAAGGCTCGAGTTGCAGGCATGCCCGCATATCGGGAATTTTTGGGCGAAACACTACTGACACTGCCAGGAGTAGATGCATCGACTAGTTACGTTGTAATGGAACAAGTGACAGAAACATTGGCAATCCCAGTACCCTACAGATAGCACTATTAATTAGCATTAAGAATGCCGTCTAGATTTTGATCTACTCCCATGCGCTGACCAAAGCCTGGTTGAACACAGGTAAACGTTATTTCTTGTCCAGCTGTGTTGGCCTGAGAACTAAGATCCGCTAGTGACAAACTAGTGCCATCATCGACCAAGAAAGTACCACCTTCTTGCATAAAGGCTCCGCGACTGACTCCACCAATCACTGCTTTAGCAATTAAATCACATTCTTCGGGGCTATTTTCTAACGCTCTAGCCACCAGTAAATCTCGGCGAGCAATAACGTCACTGCCATCACTACCTTGTAGTGTTACTTGCTGACCAACCACCGGTGCTAGATTAGTATCAAAAGCAAACATAAAGTCTACCACTTGCTCGCGCTGGGCATCGCTATCAAAATCAAATACTCCTTTTTGTAAGAAAGAGCTCACTGTCGATATAGCACCATCATGCAACATACCAAAACCTTTTATTTGATCACCAAACACTGCTAGATTGTCGCTTTCACCAAACATTCCTACCTTGGTATACACATTGCGTAAATGTGGCACTTTGAAATCTTCAGTGATACCTGGCCCTTCATTGGTCATTTTGCCATCTGTACCAAAATGTTTTTGCGAAACATCCAATACATGACAGTGATTACAGGTCAGAGCGCCCCCGGTCGTAATATCGTTTAAATAAACTCTTTGTCCTTCTGCTTGATCTATCGTCAAACTATTATCCAAATTGCGAATCGGATTAGGCGGCGGTACAAGACTTAATGAAAAGTCAGTAAATGACTGCATATCAGCCTCATCTAACTCGGTTTCTCGGCCTAATAAGCCCACAAATGCAGGATTAAACTCTTTAAAGGCCCCAGCTTCTAGCTGTTCCTGTAGCCCGTTCACCTCAACTGGATTATTACCAAAGCGATCACCACGCCAATGCAAAGGTCCACTGTCTGCCATGCCCCTAAAAGTCTGAGTGGTCATCGGTCCCTTCATGGGATGAAAGTTTTCAAATGTACGATTACGTAAACGTACAAATTCGTTGATATTTTCGACCAGCAAACCATCAGGATTACCCAAATCCCAAGCGAGGGCATCGAGGTCACCAAAAATATGACAGGAACCACAACTCGCCGTACCATTGGCTGAACTCAAATTCGCATCGTAAAGAATCTGCCTACCGCGCTGTATAGACGCTGATTCAGGGGTGAACATTGTAGTACTAGACAAGATCGAGAACGAGGCTGTATCAATAACTTGAATAGAATTATCAAACCGACTGTAGACATACAAGCGACTATTGTCACCACTTAAAGCCAGTCCAGCTGGCCCTCCAACTGGCAAGATTAAATGATCTGCAGCATTGGGAGTAAATGTATCTGAATCTATATCCGCGGTTGCAAAACGGGCTATTTTATTTGAACCAAACGCCGCCATATACATTGTCGCCCCGTCGCTAGATATGACCATGTCTTGCGGCTGCGCCAAAGACTTTTCTTTTTCACCGGCAGCTAAACTTTCACCTTCATGAATCGAAAAATCCACATGCTTATTTAACTGTCGCGGCAATACGCTAGCCCCATCAATTACCGTAATTCTATTTTTGGCAATATTCCCCCTTACACTAGTTGCTCCGGGTTGTTCGCCGGGGCCTTCGAATCGAACGACGTTACGAGCATCGGTGTTACTGACATAAAGGTTGCCATTGACGGGGTTGACTGCCATATTAAATAAGGTTGTACCGACGCCAGAAAATGTATTAACCAACGCCGGCGGCGCAGCATTGGCATTTATTTCAAACACATCAAAATCAGGTAAATCAAACTTTACTGAAGAACTCCAATCAGTACCGGCATTGTCACGCCAGGTGCTGTCAGCCTTACTAAACTTTACAATCAAACCAGTCGCAGGCTGCCGCTCACCCTCTATATTGACTACAGGTAGCGCTTTACCCGCATCAACTTCGGGCGCATTGCCGACCGTTGTGGTTTGATTTCCCGACATAAACGCCGCTGCATAAACAGTACTTTGATCCGGCGTAACCGCTAACGCGCGCGGTGAATCGGCAAATAAGTTAATAATTGTCACTGGCTCGCCACCCAGCTGCGTACCTAGATCAGCAGGATCGAAAACCCACACATCCGCCCTTCCCAAACCTTCGACTTTTAAATCGGCGACTGTAAAAGTCGGATGATTTTGTCCGCGATAAGCCGCAGTGATAAATGCACGCTGATTAGGAATTCCTGCAAATACAATATCCCTCGGCTCGTCGCCGATCAGCAAAGTATTAATAACTCGTGGGACTGATGAAACATCAACAATACTGACG
>TARA_B110000902_G_scaffold264083_1_pt1 | contig 13654 bp, 13 predicted proteins | sample TARA_B110000902 | Tara Oceans TARA_B110000902 (sample SAMEA4398009) | marine metagenome | biome: Polar Biome; feature: [SRF] surface water layer (ENVO:00010504); material: water (ENVO:00002006), including particulate matter (ENVO:01000060) such as... | depth 5 m | reverse complement strand
TGAATACCTACCGTCTCATTCTCAGCTGCCATGGCCGCTTGAGTTATTTCTGCCAGTGTGTCGTCAATATCTGCTGGCTTAGTGTCAGCCACGGGCAGCTTAATTTCTTTTAGTATTTCAGTAAGCTGTTGCGGCGCTGTAATTTTTTTAGGCACTCGCTCAACACGCTGTTTAGCCTCAACTATCAGCGCTGGCTCAGCATCGCTATCGGCGGCAGTATCGGTAGCCGCAATAGCTTCGACGTTTTCAGCTTGATCGATAATCGCTAGCGGCTGATAGCTGATCGCTAACGTCATTGAGCTAGAATTAATGCCACCACCACTGTGCATCGCTTCGTTGACTGGCAGCACTGTCGCCAACAAGCCACCGTGAATTGCTAACGCAGCGGCAAAGCCGCCTAACCTAATACGCTTCATAAATAATGCTTCATCCAAAGATATTCAAGTTGGTATCGTAGCAATACTTAGAGATTAACGCAAATGAGAATGATTAGTATTTACATTATTATTAACAAGTTATATAGTCCTCTGAGTTTCATACTTTAATCACCCCCGGCATGATATTTGCCTAGATTTTTATAGGACTGATGATGAAAAAACTACCGATTTCTATAGCTATTGCTAGCCTTTGCAACGGCGTTTTATTAGCTCCAATGGCGTTTGCTGACAGTGAAGACCAAATAACTGTATTCAAAACGGTAACTGTCACTGCCCCGCGCATAGAGCAAACTGCACAAAAGGCATCGCGCAGTATCGATAGCGTCGATAGACAGCAGCTAGACGACACTCAACCGCTGTCGATTGCTGAAGCGTTAAAACATGAACCTAATATCACCGTGGCTGGTGGCCCTGTACCCGGTAATCAATCAGTTAATATTCGCGGCTTAGAGGGTAATAAAGTTCTTCAGGTTATTGATGGTATTCGGGTAAACACTAATTTCACCCATCGACCCTCTTACTTTTTAGACCCAGCACTAGTAAGCAATATTGACGTAATTAAAGGCCCTGTTGGCTCATTATTTGGTTCGGGCGCAGTGGGCGGGGTAGTATCACAACAGACTATTTCTGCAGACGATTTAGTCGCTGAAGGCAAAGAAATTGGCGGGCTAGTTAAAACTGGTTATAGCGATAACGGCAACCAAACAACCGCCACCGCAGCTATTGCTGGCAAATCGGATTCTGTTGACTGGTTAATTGCGGGTAGCTTTTTTGACGGCGGCGCCATGGAGCAAGGTAATGGCGATACTTTATTTGGCAGCGAAACCAGAAACAGGACATTACTAGCAAAAGTAAACTGGGCGCTTAATGACCATCACAGCATTGGCCTAAACTATCGCGGCGCCAACACCGACGGCACGCCGCCAATAGTTGGCAGTGCCAATGGCCAGCTAAATACTGCTAATTCACTAATCGATCGGGACACCACTGACGAACATATCAGCCTTAACTATAAATTTAATCCGGCCAGTCAACTAATAAATGTTGATTCAAATTTATACCAAAATTCCACTTCAATAGAAGAGACCAATATAAATAACGGCGAAGATGTCAGTGACATTGACACCATCGGCTTTACGCTTACCAACCAGTCTGAGTTTGGTAAGTTTAATTTACTCAGCGGTCTCGATGGCCATGAAGATTCTTTAGACACCGAGCGCCCTGTGAATATGGGCGGCCGCGGTGACGGCAGACCCAACCCGCCAAACGATGCTCAGACGACTATGTTTGGCGCCTTTATTTATGGCGACTATGCAATAACCGAGAACGTGGTGATTGAGGGCGGCTTGCGCTATGACCAATTCTCTTCAGAGGCAGAAGGCTTTGCTGACAGCGACGAATCGGCGTTGTCGCCTTCTATCGGTGCCAGCTGGCAAGCTAAAGAATGGGCACTATTTTCGTTGCGTTATGACAGTGCATTTCGGGCACCCGATGTTTACGAATTATTTATGGATGGCACCCACTTTGCATTTTTCCCCGGTGGGCCGACCAATGTGTTCGTCCCAAATCCTGATCTAGAAGCTGAGACGTCGACAAATATAGAGCTAAAAGGCGAATTTGAATTTAGTAATATATTTGCTAACGACAAACTCAATGTCACTGCCAGTATTTTTGATAATCAAATAGATGATTTTATTCAGCTCGCCGTCGAGAGTCCTAGGCAAATACCACCCATGTGTTTTATTCCTGGGATGGGTGCAGGCTGCGCCGGCACATCAACCTCTAGCAACATAACAAATGCAAGTATTCAGGGCTTTGAAGTGGCTGCAGTGTATCAACTTGATGCTTTAACCGCGGCTATTTCATACGGCCAAACACGCGGCGAAAATGATGACACTGGCGAGCATCTAACCACTATTCCAGCTGACAAATGGACTTTAAGCATTGACTACAGTTTATGGTCTATAGATTCCAAGGTTGGTTTTAAAGCGATCCATGCTAGCGATCAAGACAATGTCCCCAACAATGACACCGAAGGACCGTATGAACAATTTACCACGGTAGACTTTTACGCTAGCTGGGAGCCATCGAATGAAAGTCTTGAAGGCCTTAAAGTAGACGTAACCGTCATAAATGCCTTTGATCAAAATTATCGCAACGCCTGGACAACGGTTTTTGAAGCGGGTCGAGCCGTGCGCATAGCAGCTCAATATAACTTCTAAGGAAACCGGCATGACTGACGATAACATTCAAGTAAACCCAGCCATGCCTGGCGCTAAAGCCCTAGAGCTACTGTCAGATATAAGTACCTGGACAAACACCACTACTATTATTTTGCATGGTGGTTCGGTGTTTGAATTTAAGGGGGTTTTTCCGCCCGGCGAAGTTGCCAATGGTTTTTATAACCTTAGCGGTGGGAACGGCTTCGAAGGTCATTTAAATTTAGCTAAGGTTTACAGTATTGCTTTTCAAAGTAAATTACATCGCGGCCGTGAAAGTCATGCCTTTGTATTTCAGGACATCAGAGAGGAATGTATTTTTAAAATATTTTTAGGTCGCGATCAAGACGGAGTATTACATCCAATACAGAAGCAGCGCTACTTAGCTTACCAGCAGCAGTACCAACTAGGAGACACCGCATGAAAAACAAAGCAATGGAGACAAGATTGACAGATGAACTGCGAAGCTTTATCGCCAGCAGACGCACTTTATTATTGTCGACTATCGATCACAATGATCATCCTTATGCTTCTTATGCACCATATGCACTAGGCGAAGACTGCCTTTATGTTTTGCTCAGTGATATTGCCCTGCATGGTATTAATCTTAAAAACACTCCAAAAGCAGGCGTATTAATTGTTGAAGACGAAGCTGAAGCCCAAACCATTTTTGCCAGAATTCGGGTAAATTATCAGGTCACCTCAAGCCTTATACCCATTGATGCTGGCGCAGAGTACGATACGGCGATTGAATGCTTGTATCAAAAACAGGGCGAGCGCATTCATAACTTACGGGGGCTGTCTGATTTTAATGTCTTTAAGCTAACCCCTATTGGTGGCCGTTATGTGAAAGACTTTGGCCGCGCCTATTCAATTGCTGGCAATACTCTAGTGGGCGAAAGTATCGACCATTTAAAAGACGGGCATAAGCCTAGAGTAGCAACAAGCAATTAATTATTATTGCGCATATAAAAACTATCTAGGCTGCTTATAAAAAACCCAGAGGGCCAGCCAGCATAAATTTTGACTATTTTCTAACTGAGCTAACTAACTTAACTCTTTAACCAGTCAGGTTTTAACGCAGTTTTTGGGTAAGCCATTCGGCCTAACAACTGAGTACTATGATAAGCGTCTAGACCTGCTAAGGCCACGCTATTTGCATGCTCTATCATCACCGCTCCATCCGTTTGAATAGCGGCCTTAGGCACCGACACATTGACGATCTCGCCAATAACAAAATGAGTGCCATTAATATCTAACGGTATGTGCTGTCTAAATTCTAAGCCCATTCGAATAGAGGACTCCGCAACAAAAGGTGCATCAAAGCCGTCTTGCCAAAGATGGGTTAAGCCCACCGCAGCAAACTCACTGACATCATCAGCGTAGCGCGCTGCTGTCTGATGTGCGGAAAATAAAATTTCTTCATTAATATGGTTAAGCGTAAAACATTGATATTGCAGTATATTTTTTAGCGTATGCCTATGGCCGCCGTCGGGGCGAATAACAATTGCCAGTAATGGCGGATTGGCACCAATATGCACAACCGAACTCATTATGGCCACATTAGACTCGGAGTCTTGATCTTTAGTACCAACCAAGTTGGCTGACTTAAAACCACCGAGGGAATTGATAAACAACGCTCGATAGGGCGCATCCATACTACTAATATCTTGTGCATTAAACTGTTGTTGCATTTTTCCTACCACTCGATTGTCGCTCCATCCCATGCTAAAAACTTTCCGGTGTCCGCAGTACTGGCGTTGGCTAACAGACCTATCAGATACTCTGCCGCTAACTCAGGCGAAAATAATTTCTCTGGTTTTACTCTTGCGCTAAAGGGCGACGACAAATTTGTCGCTACAGTGCCAGGGTGGAGCAATAATACACAATGCTTGGGACGACTATTAGCCCACTCTAAGGAGAGGGTTTTAATCGCCATATTTAACGCCGCTTTTGAGCTTCGGTAAGAATACCAACCACCGGCACTATTATCGCTAATCGAGCCTACTCTGGCCGACAAGGCTGCGAACAAAATTTGGTCGACTCGTTTAGTAGTGGCGTTAATAGCTTTACCAATAATTAGCGCCGCCGCCGCATTGCTGGTTTGAGATTGAATAAACCAGTCGAGAGAAAAATCGGCGATGCGCTTTTCTGGCGAGCCACTATCACTATGTAGCAAGCCGATAGTACTGACAACAACATTGGGCTTAGTTTGTGCCAACATGGCCTGCAAGCCATCTTCATCAAAGACATCAAGTTGCAGGCAGCTTAGCTTGGGGTGGTTGCTGTTAGGTACTTGTCTTCTCCCTACCAATATCACTTGGCTTACTTCATCCCGTTGACAGCAATTGTGGGCCAAGGCCCACCCGATTCCACCGGCACCAAAAATCACGACTATTCCTGTTAACACGCAAACCTCCCTTGGGTTAGCATTTAGATGACTTTAATACGGAGCAAGCACTAAAATAGATCCAGCAGCAAATATTTGATGCCTCAGCAGCCGTCAGCCCAGATGAGTAAATACAAAGCCTGTTATTGGGTCAATTATCCCCGACTTCTATTTGCAATCAAAATCTAAAAGCCTAATATTATAGTTACTTCGTTATAATATAAGACATTGACTATAATAAGGATAACCCAATGAGTGACCCTTCAAACACCGCGACAGAACAAGCCGTGGCAGCAAAAACAACTGAGAAAAAGCCAACATTACTAAGTATGGACGCGCTGATTCAGTTTGTGCTGATTATTTTACTGGCCATTTGGTGTTTTAAAATAGTACAGCCATTTTTAATCCCCGTGCTGTGGGGCTTAATTATTGCCGTCGCCTTAAGCCCTGTGCACGCAAAGCTAACGACTATAATAGCTGGTAGAAGTAGTCTCGCCGCATTGCTACTAGCAGGCTCAATGGTCGCAACATTGGTAGTGCCCTCATTTATGTTAGGCAGTAGCTCTATAGATAGCTTACATGAGCCTATCAATGAGTTGCGAGCTGGCACCTATGAGATGCCTACTTTGCCAAAAAGAGTAAGAACACTGCCTTTCGTTGGTAAGCCATTAGCAATTTTTTGGGATTCGGCCGAAACTGACCTGACGGGGACGTTGGGGCAGTATCAAGACACCGTTAAGCAAGCTGCAGCATGGATTGGCGGCACCTTAGCAAGTACTGTCGGTAGCATCCTCCAATCAGTGTTTTCGATTATTATCGCCGCCATATTCTGGGTTAATAGCGGCGTGCTAATAAGAGGCTGCAACCATATTGCTGAAAGACTATTTGGTGACGGCGGGACAGAATACGTCACCCTATCAGGGCTAACTATCCAAAGTGTTGCCCAAGGGGTTATCGGCGTGGCGGTTATTCAAGCGGCCATGGCTGCACTAGGGCTACTAGCTGTCGGCGCGCCGCTAGCAGGCCTTTGGGTGCTATTAGTACTTATTGCTGCCGTAGCTCAATTACCACCCATTTTAGTATTAGGGCCAGTGGCCGCTTATATGTTTTCAGTTGAATCTAGTGCTGTAGCATCAGTATTTTTGGTCTGGTGCTTTATTGTTAGCTTTAGCGATGCAATATTGAAACCAATGCTACTTGGTCGTGGGCTCGATATTCCGATGATCGTTATTTTAGTAGGCGCCATTGGCGGCATGCTACTGTCAGGTATTTTAGGATTATTTATTGGTGCGGTAACCTTAGGCCTAATGTATCAACTAACCCAGAAATGGGCGCTGAATAAATAACCGTATACTTAAAAATACTAAGCTAACAATATTGCTACTCATAGAGACCAGAGTATGAGCACAGAAGAAAATACCAATACGGCAAATGATGATGCTGTCGCAGCGGCGCAAACACCGGCTGAAAACTCACCAACGGCTGCCAGCATTTGGACCAAGCGCTTACTCATTCTTAGCGTAGTGATTTGGACTTGGCACATATTCGCCGACCGGCTAACGCCCTACTCTGAACACACCCGTATGCGTACTCATGTGGTGCCGCTGGTACCACAAGTTTCCGGTAAAGTTGTTGAAGTAGATGTTGAATTTAATCAGCGGGTTAATGCTGGCGATTTGTTATTCAAAATCGACCAAACTGATTTTCTATTAGCCTTAGAGCAGGCAGAAGCTGGCTACGAGCAGGCAACCCAGAATATTGGAGCCAGTGGCGACGACATTATTAGCGCAGAAGCCAAGTTAACCCAAGATGAAACCTATCTTGCATACACGCTAACAGAGGCAAGGCGTTACGACATGCTGGCTGACAAAGGCGTAATTTCAAAATCTGAACAAGCGCGTGTCGGCTCTGAAGTAGATAAAGCCCGCGCCGATGTAGCTCGCTCCGAAGCAGACCTAAGCAAGGCTAAAACACGCTTAGGTGAAGAAGGCGCGAACAATCCAAGAGTTCGTCAAGCTTATGTTAAATTGCGCCAAGCTAGCCTTAACTTAGCCCGTACCGAAGTTCGCGCTCCATCAACCGGCGCGGTGGTAAATGCCACCTTTGCTGAAGGCCAATATGCCACCGCAGGCCAACCAATAATGACATTTATGGATACCCGCCTAGTCTGGCTCGAAAGCTATATCCGCGAAAATAGCCTGGGTAATATTAAACCAGGCGATGAGGTAGATATCTCCTTAGACAAAGCACCGGGGCGAGTATTTAAAGGCAAAGTATCTAGTATCACCTTTGGTGTTAAATGGAATAAGAGCGGCCAAAACGCCAACACGCTACCCACTATTTCGGTTAAGGAGGGCTGGCTGCGCGAATCACAACGCTTTCCCGTTATTATCACTTTTGATGACGACAGCTCTATAGAATATCGCCTTGAAGGCGGCCAAGCAGATGTTGTTATCTATACCAGTAATAATTTTTTCTTAAATACGATTGCTTGGTTGCAAATTCGTTTTATGAGCTATTTGTCTTACTTATCCTAAGACAGCAGAGAAACTAACCGGTGCAATTAGACAACGACCAACGCCGAATCTTTCGCCTTGCTTTTGGGGTTGTGCTGTCATCGGCAGTCGCTATTGGTTTTTCGTGGCCACTGTCCTATATGGCACCGATGTTAGTGGTTAATTTACTGGGCTCTGCTGATGTGGCTCTGGCGCCAAAAAAATCTGTCGCACTGTTATTAATTATTACTATAGGCCTATTTTCTGGGGTGATATTTAGTAGTTTGTTTATCAAACAACCTATTCTGGCTTGCTTGTTACTCACTATTATTTTCTATTGGATTTACTACTTCAGTAATACCGGCGCACTGCCAAACATTGCCGGCACTATGCTCATAGTCGGCATGACTGTCATTCCAATGATGTCGCAATTTAACCCTAGTTTGGCTTCTATATTTGCACTAAGCTTTTTATATACAGCGGTCATAGCGTTAATTTTCAGCTATATCAGTCACCTAGCTTTCCCGCATCAGACTAATGAAATTGACCCTACCCCGCAGTCAATGCTGCCAGTGAAAAGCGCCCAACACTCACGTCGGGTTGCAGGCATTAGCACATTAATAGTAATGCCTGCAGTGATTTTCTTTTTAACTTTTAACCTTATTCATGCTGCGTTAACAATAATATTTATTGCGATGCTGTCGCTTAATCCGGCGCTAGAACAAGGCAAAAAAGCAGGCCTTGGCTTACTTCTAGGTAACGCTCTTGGCGGCGCTATTACTATTGTATTTTACAACATAATGAAAACAGCGCCGCACTTTGGTTTTTATCTGGTATTAATCAGTGTTTTTTCACTGTTTATGGCACAAAGAGTTAATAGCGATAAGCAATCTGCACCGCTTTGGGGAATGGCATTAACGACGTTATTAGTGCTAACTGGACCGATTTTTACTGGTGCCGGCGACGATGCCCAAGATAAATTTAGTACCCGTCTTTTTTATATCGGCTTAGCGGCGACCTATATTATATTTGCCTTTCGAATAACAGCGCAGATGTGGCCCAAAGAAAAAACCGAGCCCCCAGTAAACTTATAAAGCAGTTTTTTATTCCTGCATCTGCTGAAACTCTGCCTTCATTAAATCGACATCATTAGTCTGTTTAAATGCTATTCCGGCAGCATTTACTGCGATTGATACAAAGATACCAGTGAACATTAAGCCCATAAAAGCGATTTTTACCGCCAATAATTTACTAAACCGAGACACTGGTACCCGGTCGCCATAACCGACTGTTGTGGCGGTTATAAAGGCATAGTACAAGCCATCAGAGCGACTCCAACCCTCTCTTTTCCCTAACCATAGCCCTAATAGTGAAATAATAACCAGAAACAAAACCAATAGAGGCATTGCAAAATATATTCCGAGAAAAAACACTTCTACAAACGTGATGCTAAATTCCATAATTCATACCTTTTATAACACTTTTTATTTTAGCTAATTCTATCCTATGTATTATCAAACATACGACGGCTATATTTTTGTAACAGAACAAATCTTAAACACTGACTACTGCGTAACTAATTATTCATTTCAAAAGATTACACTATAGGAGAAAAATTATTATGTTTTCATTGTTTAAACGAGACGAGAAGAAACGACTACAAAAGAATTATTCACAGAAGCTAGAGCAGGCCTTACATTTTCAGCGTAATGGAAATATCAGGAAATACTCAGAATTAACCACAGAGGCAGAGACCATAAAGCTGCAACTGGACCAATTAGCTGCAAAAGCCGATTAAACGTCAGCCTGATCCTTCATCAACGCTAAAGCGTCTAAAGCTTGCAGGCGGCTTTGTTTCAGGTCGACAATAGGTGCTGGGTAGTTCTCACCCAGCGTAACACCTGCCTGTTCCAACACCTCTAGCGGTGCATCCCAAGGTTTATATAGATACTTGTCCGGCAAATTTGAAAGTTCTGGCAGGTACTTTTTGGTGTATTCACCATGAGGGTCAAATTTTTCGCCCTGAGTCGTGGGGTTAAAAATTCTAAAATACGGCGATGCATCAGCACCGCAACCGGCAACCCACTGCCAGCTTGCGCTATTGCTGGCTAAATCGGCATCAACCAAACAGTCCCAAAACCAGGCTTGACCACAACGCCAATCAATCAATAAATTTTTCACCAAAAATGATGCTACCAACATGCGCACACGATTGTGCATATAGCCGGTTTGCCACAACTCGCGCATCCCCGCATCAACTAGCGGAAAGCCTGTCTGCCCTTGTTGCCACTTTTTAAGTAGCTCCTCGTCACGTCGCCAAGGGAATTTGTCGTAAGCTGGTTTGAAGGCTCTTTCCGGGATGTGAGGCCAGTTAAATAACAACACATAAGAAAATTCACGCCAGATAATTTCTCGCTTAAAATGCTCTATATTGTAGTCATCGGCCAACAAACTGGCCTCGCGAAATACTTGCCGAGCCGAAATCTCACCAAAATGTAAGTAGGGTGACAAACGTGAAACACTTTCTTCAGCTGGAAAATCTCGACCAGTTTTATAGCGCTCTAAGCCATTATGCAAAAACTGCATAAGCGTTTGGTAAGCGCCTGTCTCGCCTGGGGACCATTGGCTTTGTATGGTTTTGTACCAAGGTATTGCTGGCTGCAAGTGCAGATCATCAAGGGGGAGAGAATCGTCTGCTAATTGCACCGCCGATAAGTCTGGTACCGGAATAAGTTCCTGTGCAGAGCTTAGCTGAGGGCTTAACTTACGATAGAACGGGGTAAAAACTTTATAGGGTGTACCATCATCTTTATTGGTCTTCCATGGCTCACGCAATAGCGACCCATTAAAACTATTAACGCTAATACCTTGTGCCGCCAGTGTATTTTTAATATTAGTATCGCGAGCAATACGCCACGGCTCATAGCAGCGATTCCAATAGACCGCAGTAATATTGTGCTGCTGGCACAGCTCTGACAGAACTTTTTCAGCGTCGCCACAATAAAATGCCAATTGGCCATTAAGAGATTTATTAAGGGCAATAAGGGAATGATGTAGCCACCAGCGACTGGCCCCGCCTAGCTTCCAATTTTTGGCATTGTCATCGTCCAAAATATAAACAGGCATTACAGCGCCAGCATCGACCGCGGCAGATAAAGCTGGGTTGTCGGCCAAACGAAGGTCTTGTCTAAACCAATGAATAGTTAATGGTTTGGGCATGATTTTCTGCTAGTTCTCATATTCAGTCATTCCAAGGACGGTTAACAAGGCAACACTATACGCAGAAAATGTTTTATTAGCCTTGTCTAAAACGAATAACTGATCAGAAAATACAGCTGGATTATAACCTTGGCGCTGATAGTCAATTTTGCGCAGCTTAAAGGTTTCAGTCATATCCATTTGGGCACAAACTCTAACAAACTGTGGCTGAGCATAGCTGGCTAAACTATCCATTACTATGGTGTAAAAAGCTTTCGCATCGAACTCACAACTGGGCCTCATTGTTAACGCTGCCATGCCCGCACGCCCCTCATGTTGAGGGATCTTTACCCCATATACACTGACCAACTCAATATCGCTGTAAACCGACAATTGCTGTTCTACTTGCGTTGTCGATACATTTTCAGACTTCCACCGAAAGGTGTCACCAATACGATCAACAAAGTAAAAATAGCGCTGCTTATCGCAGCGCATTAAATCACCAGTCCTAAACCAGCAGTCGCCTTGCTCAAACACATTACGCAGCAACTTTGCCTCATTTGCGGCGGTGTTAGAGTAACCATCAAATGGCGAGATCACAGTGCCATTGCCCATGTTCACCCAACCTAACATTTCCCCCACTTCACCGGGTTCGGCCTCTATCAAAAAGCCATGGTCATCTTTTATATGTGCATCTGTTTCTACATCGTAGTTAACATGACGTAAAATATTACGCTCCACAAACGGCACTCGGCCACAGGCGCCAGGAGTATTATCTACATTTGCCATATTACAATTTGCTTCGGTGGAACCCCAACCTTCATAAATTCTAAGATGGCTGCCAAAACGCTGCACAAATCTAGGCCACACATCGACCCCCATCCCAGAGCCGATAACATATTTTAATTGGTTATCTTTTTCTTGCTCGACAGCAGGCATATTAGTCAAATAACGACAAATCTCCCCCACGTAGATAAAGCATGTGACTTGGTAGTTGGCAATATCTAACCAAAATTTGCTAGCGCTAAATTTGCGTCGCAAGACGCAGGGTGCTCCGGTTGCGATAACCGTAGAAAACATAGACATCAGCCCAGCACCATGAAATAGCGGCAACACACAGTAAAAAATATCGTCGCGATTACTACCCGCCATAGCGCACCAGCGCACACCGGTATTTATCCATTTGCTGTGGGTAATTAAGCTAGCTTTGGGTAAGCCAGTAGTACCCGAGGTAAAAATATAACAGCACAAGTCTGCGCCAGTTAGGCCCGCGCGTAAGCCTTTGTGATAAATAATATCAGCACTTAATGCTGACTGGGCGACAGCCAATGATTCAAATTGATTATCGACTAGATTAGCATCTGGAATAACGATAAAGTCTACGCTGTGATTGAGCGCAGTAACTGAGGCTAGACACTCGCTACCGACAATTAAAAACTTACTATCAACGGTGTTAATTGCATGTGCTAAGGCCACCCCTTTGGCCTGGGTGTTAATAAATGCGGTGATGACACCGAGTTTTAACATACCAAACCAAGCGTAGAAAAACTCTGGTCTGTTGGTCATCATTAAACTAACCACGTCGCCTTTACCTAAGCCTTTACTAATAGCCACGCGGGCATATTCTTCGGCTCGTTGGTTAACCTCGCCATAGCTAATCAGTTGCTCTTCAAAATATAAAAATACTGCGTCGGGCTGCGTGCTTGCCCAGTGCTCTATACGGTCCGCAATAGTAATATGCGGCTGCTTCGCCACTGCCAGTGACGCGGCATTGGTCGTATCTATGATGGCTTGATATTGCTCAGCTGTTATTCCCATTATTTTTCTCTAAGACCTGTCATAACTCGCTATTCTATTAGATGACGCGCTACGCACTAGCCTTTGCGCTATACGAAAAGGTAATCAATGCCGCACTAGGTAATTTTACCTATACGCATACTGATATTAACTGATACTAGTAAGGGCTCGTCAATAGCATGATTACCATATAAATTAAGCTTCTCTATAACTTGGGGAATCCACGATTTAGGTCGCAGCTATTGCGGCCATTTTTTTGCCTGCTAAAATCACTCTGTAACCCCCTTAAGCTAACCATAAGCCAAGATATCTCGATATACTTGCGGTAGACTATTTCAATAATTAACCACCACTCTGGATTCACTATGACTCTTTCCACTCCTGATTTGTGCGATGAATTTGAAGGCGAGGTAGCAACTGCCCAGGCGCAATTTATCCAATACGGTAAAATAGCAGCCTTTGGCGGCTTAGCTGAAACGGTAAAATGCTTTGAAGACAACTCTAAAGTAAAACAAGCGGTTAGCGAAGATGGCAGCGGTAAGGTATTAGTTGTAGACGGTGGCGGTTCACATCGCCGTGCATTGCTTGGCGATATGCTGGCCGAAAAGGCCATCAGCAATGGCTGGGCTGGCATTGTTATTTATGGCTGCATTCGTGATGTGGATGAAATAAATAATATGGAAATTGGTGTGCGCGCGCTGGGCAGCAACCCGATGAAGACTGACAAACTGGGCGCAGGCCAACGTAATATAAGTATTGAATTTGCCGGTATCAGTGTAGCGCCGGGTAGTTATATTTATGCCGACAACAATGGCATTATTGTCGCCGGTAAAAAACTGCAATAACCTGTCCTTGCCTGCAGGCCAAATTAGACTAAGTTTAACTAAATAATTTTTTTCGCAAAACCCTGTGAAAACATAGATTGTAAAATGCTTAAAATAACTGCGCTGGAGAGTTAAAATCTCGCAAGTTTAAGCATGGCTGCAATCAACATTTTGACGCCTCGGCGTAGCTTTACAGGGACACTCATGAATAGTTCAAACACAGCGGCTGCTAATGTGGCACAAGCAAATTATCGCTTTGGCATTGCTATGGTTGTTGGCGGCGCATTGCTGTTCT
>TARA_B110000902_G_scaffold86308_1_pt1 | contig 13734 bp, 13 predicted proteins | sample TARA_B110000902 | Tara Oceans TARA_B110000902 (sample SAMEA4398009) | marine metagenome | biome: Polar Biome; feature: [SRF] surface water layer (ENVO:00010504); material: water (ENVO:00002006), including particulate matter (ENVO:01000060) such as... | depth 5 m | reverse complement strand
AGCGAAGCGACCTGTTTATAGCGTGATGGATAAAACTAAGATTAAAAGTGTGTTAAAGATGAAAACACTAGATTGGCAGGAAAGCTTAATAAAATCTTTAAAAGTTACCGTTTTAAGAAACAAATAATATGACTAAAAATCTTTTCATTTTTGGAACTCGTCCAGAAGCTATTAAGATGGCTCCGTTAATTAAGGCCTTTCAAAAGCACCCAAAATTTTTTGATGTTAAAATATGTGTAACAGCCCAACATAGAGAAATGTTGGACCAGGTCTTAGATTTTTTTGAGATTACAGCTGACTATGACTTAGACTTAATGAAGCCTGATCAAAATTTATACACTTTAACGGCCAATATAATTACAGGGATGAAACCTGTTTTAGAAGCATTTCAGCCAGACTATGTTTTTGTCCATGGAGACACGACGACGACTATGGCAGGCAGTATTGCATCGTTTTACAGTGGCGCAAAAACATGCCATGTTGAGGCGGGGCTAAGAACGCATAATAAATGGTCTCCTTTTCCAGAGGAAATAAACAGACAAATTACTGGGCGTGTTTGTGACTACCATTTTGCACCCACTATGACCTCCAAACAAAACCTTCTTAAGGAAAACATTAAGAAAGATACTATACTTGTAACTGGAAACACGGTCATTGATGCTTTACATCATAGCGTTGAACGCGTTATTCAAGAACCCAGCACCCTTATTCAAGGGATATCAAAAACACTCGGAAACAAGGAAGTCATTTTGGTTACTGGACACAGGAGAGAAAACCACGGTGAGGGCTTTATCAGAATCTGCGAAGCATTAAAAGCGATTGCGATAGATAATAAGGATCGCTTTATCGTTTACCCGGTTCATTTAAATCCAAAGGTTCAGGAACCTGTAAACCGTATTTTAGCTAATATTGAAAATATAATGTTAATAGAGCCCATGGCTTATCAAGATTTTATTTGGATGATGAATCGCTCTAAAATCATAATTACCGACAGTGGAGGCGTTCAGGAAGAAGCGCCAAGCTTAGGCAAACCGGTACTTGTCATGCGGGACACAACCGAACGCCCTGAAGCTGTTGAAGCTGGCACTGTTGTATTGGTAGGGACAGATAAAGAGGTTATTATAAATGAAACGTTGGATTTATTGAGTAACACTGATCGTTTCGAGAAAATGAGTAAATTACACAACCCTTACGGAGACGGCAAGGCTTGTGAACGCATTGTAGATTTTATTGCGAAATTAGAAGGTAAAACCATAAATACAGAAAATCTAGTTTAAAAGCTAACATTTAACGAATGAACAAACCAGAAGTAGTCATGATTGGATTAGGGTATATCGGCCTGCCAACTGCAGCACTGATAGCATCTAATAAAGTATATGTCCATGGGGTAGACATCAACCCTAAAGTGGTAGAAACGATAAACAAGGGGCAAATACATATTGTAGAACCAGAGTTGGACACAGCGGTCGCTAGCGCTGTTAGTGAGGGGTATCTAAAAGCAGGAACAACCCCAGTTGAAGCAAATGCTTATTTAATTGTTGTGCCTACGCCATTTAAGGCTAAAAATGAGCCAGATATTTCATTTGTAGAAGCAGCCACACGAGCGGTATTGCCCTTATTAAAAAAAGACGATTTATATATTATTGAATCAACTTCACCAGTAGGGACTACGGAGAAAATGATGCATTTAATATTCTCAGAAAGACCAGAACTTGAAGGGAAGTTGAATATTGCTTACTGCCCAGAGCGCGTATTACCAGGAAACGTAATGTATGAGCTGGTACATAACGACCGAGTGATTGGCGGTGTAGACGAAAAATCGACTGAGAAAGCGTTGGCATTTTACAGACAGTTTATAGAAGGCGACTTGCACAGAACCAATGCACGTACTGCTGAGATGTGTAAGTTAGTAGAAAACTCCTCTAGAGACGTACAAATAGCCTTTGCAAACGAATTATCATTGATTTGTGATAAGGCAGACATCAATGTTTGGGAGCTTATTGAGTTAGCAAACAAGCATCCAAGAGTAAATATATTACAACCAGGCTGTGGAGTAGGAGGCCATTGTATTGCGGTAGATCCTTATTTTATTGTTTCTGATTATCCAATGGAATCTAAAATTATTGGGACGGCGAGAGAAGTTAATAATTATAAATCGTTTTGGTGTGCCGAGAAAGTAAAGACGGCAAAATTAGAATTTGAACTTAAGCACGGACGAAAACCAAGGATTGCCTTAATGGGCCTCGCTTTTAAGCCTAATATTGATGATTTAAGAGAGTCTCCTGCTAAATATATTGCTCAAAAGGTGTTGCAAAATTCGAACAACGAAGAATATTATATTGTTGAGCCTAATATTACAGAGCATAAAGTATTTAAACTAACAAATTACAAAGAGGCTGTAAAAAAAGCAGATATTATTGTTTTTTTAGTGGCGCATGAAGAGTTTAAAAATTTAGAAATAACCTCAGAAAAAACAGTAATGGACTTTTGTGGAGTTTTAAAATACAGTTAATAGTATGTCAAAAAAGTTTTTAATTGTTCAAAGAGTCATTACCTCATATAGACTAGAACTCTTAAAGGAGTTTTGTAATTATTTTGATGAAGTAGGCATTGTTACTTCACAAGGCGAAAAATCTGGAACTTTAAAAAAAGCAAACACAGACAAAGCAATTAGCGAATATGATAATTTACAGATTCATGAGTTAAATGCTTTTAAAATAAAATACACTGGGGAGACGAGAGGCACTAGCTTGTTTTTTTATCCAAAAGTTATTAGTTTAATAAACAAGTATGATGTTTTATTATTGGAAGGCACAACAAACATCATTAATAACAGCTACATCATCCCGATTGCTAGGATATTAGGAAAGAAAGTTATTTGGTGGGATTCTGGGTATTCTGAGGAAACAAGAACAGTTAAAAGAAAAATCATAGATTTCTGTATCAAGCCTTTTATAAAAATCACCCAAGTACAAATGGCATATTCCTCTAAAGGGAAAAGGTATATAGAAAACCATATGGGAGGTAAAAACGTGTTTTTAAACTTAAACACAATTAATACAGAATACTTCGAAACAGTAAAGAACGAGGTTGAAAATTCCATTAAAAACCATAAGTTTGATAGTGAACACATCAAACTATTATATGTTGGTGTCGTAGAAAAAAGAAAAAAAATAGAAGAGTTAATTCATATTGTTCAAAAGCTTAATACCGAAAACCCAAACAAAAAGTATAGTTTAACAATCATAGGAGGAGGCAATCAATTAGACGAATTAAAATTAAAACACTTAAACTCTAATATTATTTTTCATGGACCAATTTATGATAAAGAAGTTTTAAAGGCTTTTTATTTTAATAGTGATTTATTTGTATTACCTGGAGATGGCGGCTTAGCAATTTTACAATCGTTACTTTACGGACTGCCCGTACTTTGTATTAAAGGTGCTGATGGTACAGAGCGTGATTATATACTAGAGAGATCTTTTTTATTAGATTCTTTAAAAGATGTTTTTCCTTTTTTAAAGAGTTTAAAGCCTATAAATAGATCAGTATACACTAATTATTTAAACAGGGTTAGCTCAAGAAAATGGGTTCAAGACTTACATGAAAAGACAACCTAAATGAAAACCTTAGTTAGAGTTATAATTATATTTTTAGCATTTGTTTCTTGTACTCAATTACTTGGGCGGTATTTTTCTTTTTATTACTTATTAGACGAATTACTAATTGTAGGATTGCTTTTTCTTTTTGTTTTTCAAAAGGAGCTTTCCTTGAAAAAAAACAGCGTGATGGTTGTTTTAGCAATTTTATTTTATTTTGTAATAAATTTTGCAATTAATTTTTATAGTCTTTCAGCCTTTTTATTAAAGTCACTGTATTACATAAAATCTATACTCCCGTTTTTAATACTCCCTTATTTCTGTAATAAATATCTAAAACAAAAACAGCTAAAAATTATTTATTATTTGTTATTTTCTTTTGCATTATTTTCAATTATTGAGTTTTATATTTTACAGTATGTAAGCATATGGTCATTTGGTAAGGATTGGCCATTTAAATTGCGAAATGGACTTTACCGAGCCATGGCCTTAACAGGTCACCCTATTTCTTTAGGGATTCTTAATTTTACGGGAATTCTAATTGGTAACGAAATTTTTAAGACAAAAAAGAGATATTTACTAGTTTTTGTAGTGTCATTAATTTTAACAGGATCCAGAATCCCTTTAGTTTTCTTGGCTTTTTATATTCTTTATTGCACAAGAAATTTTAAAATAAAGTTATTATTTAATAAATATTTTTATTTCAAAACATTGTATGTATTGTCTATACCATTGTCTTTTGTTGCAATATTTTTTATCTCTACATATTTTAATAAAGTAAACGAAGGAAGCACAACAAGGTTGATAGCTATTGAAAACGGAGTTAAAGTGTTTAAAAATCCAAAAAACATTCTTTTTGGAACAGGAATAGGCTCTTTTGGCACATATGAATCAGTGGGTTATAATTCAAAGGTCTATGATGAAATAGATTTCCCAGTTGCTTATAGAGATGTAATACTTACTAATAAAGCAACGGGAGTTGAAACATTTTTATTTATGAGTTTAATTGAAATGGGCTTAATTGGCTTTGTATTATATTATATTTTGATATTAAACTTATTCAATAAAAAAATTTCTGAATTTAAGGCCTTTCTAATTATTGTATTTATACTTTATACGTTAGTGTATCCATTATATACGTTCCCTTTTGTCTTCTTAATTAATATATATTTCCCTAAGCTATTAAAGCATAAGACCAACGTTTAATATTACTAATTTGATCCCAAGCCGGCTTTTTTGACCCTGCGATAATGGCGATTTAACGAATCCCAGTTCGTTCAATAAATCCAACGATTACAATATCTGGTAAATTGAGGAGGACCTTTGTTTAGTTAAGTAGGGTATTATTATTATCGCTAATTTCGTCTATATTCAAATTGTAGATTTTCTTAATATTTTCCGTATACATAGTAGTATATTTTTGTTAACTTGTGATTTTTAATATTGACACTTATATTTATGATAATCCAGACAAAAAAAGTTTTATAATTTATGTGTTATAAGTTTATTTTCTTAAGGGTTAGCTTCTTTTTTTACATAGAATGAACACTCGGTTCGGAAGAATAGTTTAATGAAATCACTAGCGAATTTTTTTTTGAAACAAGTTAAGGGTAGATACATAAACCCCATTAAGTATAGTCATTTAAAAATTGAAATTGACTGTAAAAGTAGATGGTATGGGAATCAATATGTTGGATTCTATTTGAATCCATCTTCAATTAATGAAAACTCTGTTGTTTATTCATTTGGAATAGGAGGAGACATCTCATTTGACAAGGAAATCATAGACACTCATAAATGCCATGTGTACGGATTTGATCCTACACCAAAACCCATTAATTGGTGTAAAAACAGTATTTGCCAGAGTGTTTTCATTTTCGCGATTTTGCCATCTCACAAGAAACAGGTAAGACTCACTTCCACCAACCTAACAATAAAAAACATGCCTCAGGAAGTATAATTCACCACACTAATGTTTCCGAGGAAAACTTTGTTGAAGTTGAAATGAAGTCGTTTAATGATATTTTAAAAATGTATAAACATGATTAAATTGATGTTTTGAAAATGGATATAGAAGGTTCCGGGTACGATGTTACAGAAGATGTTTTAAAGTCTGGAATTCTAATTCATCAGATGGCAATTGAATTTCATGAAAGATTTTTCAAAAACGGGAAAGATAAAAGTATTCAACTTGTAGATTTAATGAAGCGAAATGGCTTTGTAATTTTTGCTATATCTAAATCTTTTGAGGAGATTTCATTTGTTCGAGTAGATGCATTGAAACAAATAACAGCATAATTTTATTAAGTAATAATTATAAAAAAGCAGACTATATCTTTAACTCGTTAAATTAATATGATTTAAATGAAAATATTACAAATAAATAAATTCTTGTACAATATGGGTGGTGCAGAAACCTATATGTTTAAACTATCTGAAGCCTTAACGGAGTTAGGTCACAGTGTTAAATTTTGGGGAATGAAGCATCCTAAAAACTTAATTGAAGACGAATTTGATTGTTTTGCTGACCGCATCGAATTTAACGAGCTTTCTGCGATTCAGAAAATAACAGCAACCTACGACACCGTTTATTCTACTAAGAACATCAAAAAAATAAGTCACTTTTTGGATCAGTGGACGCCAGACATTGTTCATCTCCACAACTATAATTTTCAGTTAACACCTTCTGTTTTAAAAGAATTTAGTAAGAGAAACATAAGAGTCGTACAAACCATTCATGACAGCCAAATGGTATGCCCTTACCACCGACTGTATAATTTTCAAAAAGAATCCACTTGTACGAAGTGCGTTGAAGGAAGTTTTTCTAACTGTATTAAAGACAGGTGTTTTGATAATTCGCTCCTTAAAAGCACTGTGGGTGCTGTGGAATCGTATTTATACCACGGAAAGGACTATTATAATAAACACATTGATTATTATATTAGTCCAAGTCAATTTTTAAAAAATCTTGTGGGTAAGAGGGTCCACAAACCCATTGACGTTATTCCTAATTTTGTAGATGTTTTACTAGACCAAAACACACTTAAATCAAATAAGGAATCCTATTATTTGTACTACGGGAGAGTTTCAAAGGAAAAAGGAATTATAGATATTATTCCTTTATTTGAAAAATTAAAACTAAAACTCTATATCGTAGGAAATGGAGATGAAGTCGCTGAAATAAAACAATCCGAATATATTACATATCTTGGACCTAAATATGGCGAAGAATTGTTTCCAATCATAGCCAATGCCAAATATGTAATACAGCCATCAAAGTGGTTCGAAAACTGTCCAATGACCATCGTAGAGTCATTCTCGCTTGGAATCCCAGTAATAGGGGCGAATCACAGTGGTTTTATGGAGTTAATTCAAGATGGTAAAACAGGGTTTATCCTTGATTTTACGTTAAAGGAAAAATTAGAAGAAGAATTATTAAGGGTTGATAGACTTTACAAACAAGATTTAAGGCAACAAGCTTTAAGTTTTTACGTTGAAGCTTTGTCAAAACAGCAACACTTAAACAAAATTTTAAAAATCTACGAATCGTTATTAGCTAATAAAGCATGAGCCAAAGCTTACTCACAAAAATTATATCAAAGACAAAGGGGCAAAATTACGATGTTACTCATCACTTTTCAACTGGGGATACAATATTGATCATATTTAATAAGGCTATGGCTTTAATCAAAGGTACTTTGTTTGTGAAACCTTTTTTAAAATTCTCAAAAGGATTTGTATTTAAAGAAAAAGGAGCAAAAGTATCATTTGCAAATAAAGTAAGCTGTGGCAAAAACCTTTTATTAAAAAGGAATAGCCATATTAATGGGTTATCTAAGCGAGGAATTACTATTGGAGATGATTTTTCATTAGGAGAGTATGCTATTATTGAATGCACAGGCGTATTGAGAGATCTTGGAGAGTCTCTAACCATAGGGAATAACGTTGGGATCAATCATTATTGTTTTATTGGTGTAAGGGGCAATATAAAGATTGGAGATAATGTTATTTTTGGACCAAGAGTAAGTGTGTTTTCAGAAAATCATAACTTTGATAGATTAGATATTCCCATCAAAGACCAAGGAGAAACAAGGAAAGACACGCTCATTGGAAATGATGTTTGGATAGGAGCAGGTTCTATTATTTTGTCTGGAGTGAAAATAGGTGACGGTGCAATTATAGCTGCCGGATCCGTTGTGAATAAAGACGTGCCGAGTAACACAATAGCAGCAGGCGTTCCGGCAAAAATGATTAAAAAAAGAGGAGAATGAATACTACAACCCTATTCTTAAAAAAAGATTCAACAGGAGTTGTCATTCTGTTTTTAACTCTTTCTGCTGGATTTTTCTCTTTGGCCCTACAAAACATTCTTTTGGTCACATTTTGTGTTTGGGCTCCAATATCAAAATCTTTTGACTACAAACGTGTTGACTTAAAAGTTTTTTTAATTCTAGGTATTCCATTTTTTATTGCGATAATATCTGCTTTTTTATCAGAAAACACTTCTTATGCCTATGATTTGGCTCTAAGAAGATTTCCTTTAATTATATTAGGGTTTTTTATATTAGCAATCAAAATAAGAGAAAAGGATTTTATTTTTGGATTTAAACTATTCACTTCTGTTTCTGTGATAGCCTCCCTTATTATGTTTGCAAAAGGTGCTGTTTTATACTTCCAAACAGGTGTTTTTCTCCACCCTAATTTTGCGGTTCATTTCGTCCCGATACACCATCCTTATTTCGGATCATATATTTTAATAAACCTTATGTTTTTGGATGTTTATTACAAAAAAATCAGTGTCAATTCAACTGTAAAAAAGAGCTGTTATCTTATTCTATGTATCTCCTTATTTGTATGTTCAGCAAGACTGCCTTTTTTATTTTTTTTACTGTGGGTTTTTTATAAAAATAGAGCTTACTTAAAACAAAAAAAAACAAATATGAAAGCTCTGATGTTTTTGGTGACATCTATATTGATTATCAGTTATCTATTTATTTTTAAAGGGTTGGGGTATAAATATACTCAGGATATTGATCTAAATAAATCACCGAGATTAATGATCTGGAAAAATTCAATAGAGCTAATAAAAAACAATACTGACTTTCCTTTTTTGATTGGAATAGGGGATTATCAACTAGAAATTAACAAGTTGCATAGAAGTCTTATGAAAGACAAGCCAGGTATGGGATTAATTGATTATAACTCTCACAATCAATATTTAGAATCCATTATTATAGGGGGTCCACTTGCCTTTGTATTTCTTGTTTATATAGGATATCTTATTTTTTTATCCAGATCAACCAATAATACCCAGTTACTAAGTTTCACCTTATTTATTAGTTTATTTTTCTTTTTTGAAAATGTCTTACAAAGGCAGTTAGGAGTGATGTTATTAGCGATACTTTTACCGGTTTTTATAAAGCTTGAAAAACCTCAAAACCATATCAATGAAATTGCATAAATTAATCCCTTTTGTAGAGTTAATATCCAAAGGGTTAAGTTTTATGGGAGTTATTCTTATAACAAGAATGATTTCGGTGGAGTCTTTCGGTCTTTACTACTATGTTATTTCTGTTGTTGCCTGGGCATCTGTTATTATGGACGGAGGGATTAGCTATTATGCAATAAATAGAAGTATTAATGATGATGTAGATAGCTTAGGCTCCCTACTGTCTTACAGGCTTTTGTTTTCATTTATCACAGTTTTATTTGTAGTTTTTATTTTTTATTTTCTTAAACCAACTATTTTAATCGAAATAGCTCTGTACGGACTGACATTTATCGCTGTTTTAATGACCGCATTTTTTAAAATAATTTCAAGAACTCAAGGGTTTCTTAATACCGATTTTCTTACTGTAATTACAGAACCTGTTATCAGAATTATATTTTTACTTATTGCGTTTGTTTTTTATGAGAGTGTTCAGCTTAATCATGTGTTTTTTATTTTATTAATCTCAGCGATTATCTCCTTTTCAGTTTGTTATAAATCGTTTTTAAAAAACACCGCCTTAAAGTTTGAATTTGGATTTAGACTTTCCGGCATGATTGGTGTTTTAAAAGAAACAAAATATTTCATGTTAATGTATTTCTTTTTAGTAGGTTACAAAAGAATTGAAGTTTTATTGATAGACGTCAAGTTTGGAGATACCGATACTGGACTGTTTTCATCTGCGGATAATTTTTATAGCTCAGCATACTTGTTTTTCACGTCCTTGATTTTAGTAGGAATTAAAGACTATCTAAAACATAAAAAACAAGAAAAAATTAAACAGTTCTTTTATGTACTAGCCCTGGTCTCACTGTCTGTTTTGATTATAAATTTTGGCTCAGAAATTTTATACGATATCATATATAAACCTGCTTATTTTGAAGGAGCTAAATATTTAAAAACACTTTCCTACTCATTACTTTTCACGCCCTTTATCTATTATTTCATCTTAAGGAATAATTATGAACATAAAACAAAACAAAATTTTTTAATTCTTGCTTTTGGATTTGTTTTCAAATCTATTCTCTTATTAATGACAATAAACATGAGTCAATTTATATTTGGAATCGTTTTAAGTGATTTAGTACTTTTACTAAGCTTTTTGTATGGGAGTAAGTTTTTTAAGAAGACTCCAGTTTATAATAAAAGCAAAAGCTAACCACATAAACACTGATCACGGCGTTTGTGAAAAAATTCCCGCCAAGAGCGACAACGACTATAAGAGAATAAAGCGAGAATTTTAAAAACGGATTTTTTATAAAATATTTAAAGAGGTTATTATAATAATAGATTAAAAAACAAACGCCCCCAATCCCTCCCCAAAAGAGATACAAATCAATAAAACCAAATTCAGTCCGTATCTCATTAAAATAACTACCTCCAAAAAAGAGGTTTACAAAACCCCAGTAGTTATGATTCACAATTTTAGAAAAAGTTTCTTCAAATAATATGTTTCTTGTCGAAGTTAGCGCTGTAAACAACCCGAAATCATTATTCAAAGCCATAAATAGAGGGGCTTTTTCTGTTATAAAAATAAAAAAGTACTCTTTAAAAAAATACAATAATGAACAACCTAGTGTAACGAGTGTAATAAACGATTTCCAAAGTCTGAAATGAATAAAAAGATAGATTGATAACAAAGCATAGAATAAGTAGATCGCCTTAGTACCCACTAACATTGAACTTAATATAATTATGATTAAGTTTCTACTATAAGTTTTATGTTTTATCGCTTCATAAAACACAAAAATACTAGCAAATATATAGATGTAAGATGCGTGGCTATTCATTTGAAACAACCCGTCAAATCCAAAACGAGAGGGGTATTTATAGGTTTTTAGATATGATATATTGGCGATTAAACCAACGCAAATTAAAACAAAATTAAAGTTTAATATTTTAAATAATAACTCAATCACCTTATTGACGGCGGATTTTGTGTTACAGTAATTATTAAACAAATCAATAATAATAAATATAAAAGTGTATTTCGAAAAATACAACAAATTACTTTTTATATTTAAAAACAAAGAGCTTTCGTTTTTCAAAAACAACAATCCAATCAAGTGGATTAAATAAAACAAGAATAAAACCTTTAACACTTTTGACTTATAATGAAGAGATAAGTACAAACAAACAAAACCAATCTTGACGAAGACACCAAAACGATAAAACTCAAAATCTGAGTAAAAAAAAACTTTTGTTAAAGACTCTGAAACAAAAAAGCACACAATCAGAATATTTACAAAGTGTCTGTTTAAAAAAAATTGATAGTGCAAGGTATATTGTATTATATTTGCAGCTAACTTACAAAATTTATGAAGATAACCGAATCTACTAAAGTATATATTGCCGGTTGTGGCGGGATGCTGGGGCGAGCAGTTTATGAGGTTTTTAGTTCTAGGGGTATTGTAAAAGCAACAGATATTGACTTAAATATTGACTGGTTAGAATACGCAGATGTTAGAGATTACAATGACATCAATAAGTCTATCGCTGCTTTTTCTCCGGATATAATAATAAATCTTGCAGCATTGACAGATTTAGAGCATTGTGAAAAAAACCAAGACGATTCCTGGCTTACAAATGCTTTAGGAGCAGAAAATATTGCGATCATTGCCAAAAGACTCAATATTCCTATGGTATATATTAGCACTGCAGGTATATTTGATGGCGAACAAGACGTATATAATGATTTTGACGCCCCTAATCCATTGGGAATTTATGCTAAGTCGAAATATTATGGAGAGGTTTTTGTCAAAACCCACCTTGAAAAATTCTTTGTTTTTAGAGCAGGCTGGATGATGGGGGGAGGTCCTACTAAAGACAAAAAGTTTGTAAATAAAATATATAAACAAATCAAGTCTGGTAGTAAAGAGCTTTTTGTGGTTGAAGACAAGCTGGGAACTCCAACATATACAAAAAGTTTTGCTCAAGGAATTTTTAATTTACTAGAAACAGATTTGTACGGATTATATAACCAAGTGTGCGGAGGTGATTGCAGTAGATATGATGCGGCTGTTGAATTTGTTAATTTACTTGGACTCACTGAACAGATCAAAGTTACCAAAGTGTCTTCCGAGTATTTTAAAAACGAATATTTTGCACCAAGACCTGCATCTGAAAAATTAGTAAACATGAAATTAGACGCAAGAAGCGTTAATTTCATGCCACACTGGAAAGAGGCTTTAAGTGAATATGCAGAAGAGTATATCGTCGACTTAAAGGCAGATTAATTTCGTTATTTGGAGTATATGCAAATTGCAATTATTGGCACAAGAGGGCTGCCAGCTAACTACGGGGGGTTTGAAACATGTGTAGATCATACAGCTAGGGAATGGGCTTCGCAAGGACATCAAGTTCTGGTTTATTGTCGTAAAAACCATTACAAGAATCAGATAGCTAACTATCATGGTGTGGTTTTAAGATACACAAAATCTATCCCGTTAAAAGGAATAGATACCCTGTCAAACACTCTAATATCAATTTTAGATTTAATCATTTTTAAAAGGTCTTACACAATAGTTCATTTGTATAATTCAGGGAATGGAATGTTTATTCCTCTTCTAAGACTTTTTGGGAAAAAAGTATATGTCTCTGTTGACGGAGTTGAATGGAAACGAGAAAAATGGGGCTTAATCCCAAAAATGATTCACAAGTTAGGAGCTTATGTGTGTGTTAAGTTGGCAAATAAAATCATTGTAGACAATAGGGAGGTGTATGACGTTTATATGAACAAATTTTCTGCACAAGCAACCATTATTGAATATGGAGCTAAATTTATTAAGAGTTCGGAATTTTCAGGAGATACACTAACTAGGTTTAAACTGACTACAAAAGATTATTTTTTATTTGTCGGAAGGTTTGTTCCAGAAAAGGGAGTTGACAAATTAATTGAAACATATTTAAAGTTAAAATCAGATAAGCCACTAGTCATCATAGGTGGGGACACATCTTCAACTGATTATACGGATAAAATAGAGATGTATTCTGCAAATAATGAAAATATTATAGTGACAGGGTTCTTGTATAATGAAGCATATGAGGAGTTATTGTCAAACGCATATTTATATGTTTCCGCAAGCGAGCTTGAAGGTACCTCTCCGTCATTATTAGCGGCTTTAGGAGCCAAAGTTTGTACTCTTGTAAATGGGATTAAAGAAAACATTCAAACCCTTAGAGGTTCTGGATACGTTTTCAAAGAAAACGACTTGAATGATTTACTTAAATTATGGCAAAACTGTGAAGATGATCCTTCTTTTGTGTCAGTTACGGCAACCAAAGGATATGAATTTGCAAAGCAAAACTATACCTGGAAAAATATATCTAAAAAATATTTAGAATTATTTCAAGAGTAACAGCAATTTCATTAATCAATTTTAAATTAATACACGAAGCTAAGCGTATTTAATTTATGGATTAATCGTCGCTTAATGTAACGAATAACAAACCCGCTTTATTTTTTATTAACTTTTGGGTTTATCAATTTAAGTAACCTGTACTGAGTTTAGTAATTGAATTAAGTTTTAAAACATCTAATAAAGCAAGCTTTCAATTACACACAAATTTTAAATAGACTTAAAGTCCCCGACTCTTAGATTAATATTTTCTTACCTTTGTAAACTATGTAACTTATTTTATGCCCAA
>TARA_B110000902_G_scaffold140921_1_pt1 | contig 13759 bp, 13 predicted proteins | sample TARA_B110000902 | Tara Oceans TARA_B110000902 (sample SAMEA4398009) | marine metagenome | biome: Polar Biome; feature: [SRF] surface water layer (ENVO:00010504); material: water (ENVO:00002006), including particulate matter (ENVO:01000060) such as... | depth 5 m | reverse complement strand
TGAAAGCCAAAGCATTGGACGCAGAAGCGGCCTATGACAAAGCATTGATCGACGCGCGCGCCGAAGCAGGCCGCATCGTGGCTGAGACTAAAGTTGGCATCCAAGCCGACTTGGACGCAGCCATCGCTAAAGCCGACACCAAGATTTCAGCTAAGGCTGCTGAGGGTGAGAAGGTCATTGCAGAAATTCGTGCAGGCGCTTTGGATAACGTTAAAGACGTTGCCAAGGACACTGCGAAAGAAATCGTTGCAGCCATGGGTGGCAAGGCCGATGCTAAAACCATCACCGCCGCCGTGACCGCGCGGATGAAAGGGTAACGATCATGCGTTTTACACAAATCACCCTGACAGGTACAGCGGCGACAATGGCAGCTAGCCCTGCGTTTGCGGCCTCTGGTCCGTTCTTTTCGCTAGGCAACACAGACTTTGTTGTGATCCTTGGCTTCATCGCCTTCATCTGCATCTTGTTCTATTTCAAGGTGCCGTCGATGATCGGTGGCATGTTGGATCAACGCGCCGTTGGCATTCAGTCCGAGATTGATGAAGCCCGCACATTGCGCGAAGAAGCGCAAACATTGTTGGCCAGCTACGAGCGTAAGCAACAAGAAGTGCAAGCCCAAGCGGACCGCATTGTTGCTGGTGCCAAAGACGAAGCCAACGCTGCTGCGGCCCAAGCCCGCGAAGATCTGGCAGAGTCCATTGACCGTCGTATGGCCGCTGCTGAGGATCAAATTGCATCCGCCGAAGCCTCTGCTGTTAAAGAGGTTCGTGATCAATCTGTGACCATCGCAATTTCAGTGGCACGTGATGTGATTGCAAAACAAATGACGGCTGCCAGTGGCAATTCGTTGATTGATGATGCGATTGCACAAGTGGACGCAAAACTGCACTAAGTCAGTCGCAGTTCTAAAGAATACGAAAAGGCCCTAGCGATATCGCTGGGGCCTTTTGCGTTTTGATCTCGGATTTATTTGGTCGCGTGGTCCAATCGCTGCTGGGCAACCGTTTCGTTTCGTTGCGCCTTGTGGTGGTCTCGTAGGCTGGCCTCAACATAGTCCATGTGTGCATGAATAGCGTCTTTGGCTGCATCCCCATCACGTGCCTGTAATGCGTCGTTTATCGCGCGGTGCTGATCCAGCAATACTTGCTGCGTGGTCTGTTGATTAAACATGACCCGTCGATTGTAAAATACGCCTTCACGCAGCAGTTCGTACATTGATCGCATCATGTGCAGCATCACGACGTTATGGCTGGCCTCGATAATGGCCATGTGGAATTGGGCGTCCAACTGTGCTTCATCCTCGGCGGTGCGTTTTGGGTTGGCTGCGGCCATCTTGGTAAAGACAGCTTGCACAACCTTTAGATCGGTATCCGAACCAAGGCGGGCCGCACGTTCTGCAGCCAAGCCTTCCATGTCACGCCGAAAAGAAAGGTAGTCAAACACCGCCTCATCGTGGCGGGCAAAAAGCTGGGTCAGGGCAGGGGCAAAGGCGGAACCTAAGACGTCCGCCACAAATAGACCGGCACCGGGCTTAGCGGTTAACAGCCCGCTACCCTGAAGTGTGCTTATTGCATCGCGCAGGGACGGACGGGAGACACCCAATCGGTCCGCCAATTCGCGTTCTGAGGGTAGGCGTTCACCGGGTTGCAAAACGCCTCGAAGGATCAATTCTTCGATTTGACGCACCACGGCGGCGGATAGTTTTTCGGATTGCACGGCAGTGAATGGCATTGCGGTTCCTTCAATTGGTAATTTTATATGACCAAAAAGGGGGCGGAGCAATTCGTTTGTCACTTATGGAAGATGAAGGGACCGCCTTAACCATCGATTAACCATGAAGTGAAAGGCTGTCAGGATGAAATCTTTTGTTTGCCTTCTGTTTGCCTCAGTACTGGTTGGGTGCAACACACCGTCGCTGGAATTCCGCGGTGTTGCGCCTGTCACCATTGCCGTGAACGGTTCTACGTTTGATGTGCGGGTTAAGGATTTGCGCGCCCAAGCCATTCGCACCAACATGCAATACGCCCCACGCATGGGACCAATCGCGGGTCGGGCAAAAGCCGCGATTGAGGAAGTCAGTGGCTGTAAGGTGTCACAGGTTGGGGGCGATCAGGCCCTAATTTCTGCCGTTTTGAATTGCGGTAAAGGTCCACCACCTCCCAAGCCCGTTGGTCTAGATTATGAATGTTATTCTGTGGGTGGTTTGGGCATTGTCGATAGATATTTGAGTGACCTTGTTTTGGACTGCACGCCCATTCAACGGCCTTAATGCTCCAGAATCTGTAAAAACCTGTGGATAAGTCGGCGGATTGTGTCGTTTCCAAAGGCTGGGAATTGACAGAACCCCATATGGCCCGTCACGTTAAGGTTCCACACGGAATCATTTCAAAGGCAGGCTTTGCGCTTTTCCAAACTGAAACTGACAGGCTTTAAAAGCTTTGTTGACCCTACTGATCTGATCATCGCCGATGGTCTGACAGGTGTTGTGGGTCCAAACGGCTGTGGGAAATCCAATCTGCTAGAAGCCCTGCGTTGGGTCATGGGGGAAAATCGCGCTAAGGCGATGCGTGGTGGCGGCATGGAAGACGTCATTTTTGCAGGTACGGTCACCCGACCAGCCCGCAACTTTGCTGAAGTGACCTTGCAGATCGATAATTCTGAACGCCTTGCCCCAGCTGGTTTCAACGACACCGATGGGTTGGAAATTGTACGTCGGATCACACGTGATGTTGGCAGTGCCTATAAAGCAGCGGGTAAAGATGTGCGTGCGCGTGATGTGCAGATGTTGTTTGCCGATGCCTCAACCGGTGCGCATTCGCCAGCGTTGGTGCGTCAGGGTCAGATTGCTGAATTGATCAATGCGAAACCAAAAAACCGTCGCCGGATCTTGGAAGAGGCTGCGGGGATTTCGGGTCTGTATCAACGCCGCCACGAGGCAGAGCTGAAGTTGAAGGGGGCAGAAACGAACCTGTCCCGCGTTGACGATGTAATTGAGCAACTGGCCAATCAATTGGGGCAGCTGGCCCGCCAAGCGCGACAGGCCGCGAGGTACCGCGAGATTGGCGAAGGATTGCGCAGCACCGAGGGGATGTTGTTGTATCGCCGTTGGCGTGAAGCCGATGATGCGCGTGCAAGTGCGGATGACACATTGCGTGGTCGGGTGACGGAAGCTGCGCAAGCGCAGGGACTTGTTCAACTGGCGATAAAAGCACGCACAGCTGCCGAAGCTGCGTTGCCAGCGATGCGTGAAGAGGAAGCGATTGCAGCCGCGATTATGCAGCGTTTGATCGTGCAACGCGATACGTTGGATGATCAAGAGGCGCAGGCGGCGCAAGTCATCGAAACCCTGATAAACCGCATTGCCCAGCTGACCCGCGATATCGAACGCGAAGGCGGATTGAACCGCGATGCTGGCGAAACGATTGAGCGTCTTGAATGGGAAGCGCGTGAGCTGGCCAAGGCCAGTGAAGGGCACGACGACCGGCTTGAGGCTGCAACCGAGGGCGCGCAAGAAGCCGCACAGGCGTTGCAGGCACGTGAAGCAAATTTAGGTGAAAAGACCGAAGATGTGGCGCGATTGGCGGCGCGACATGGATCTGCCCAACGTCTTTTGCAGGACAGTCGTAAGACGGAAGAGAAATCTGAATCTGAGGCGGCCAAGGCCCGTGACGCGGTAGACCAAAGTCAGGCGGCGTTAACCAAGGCGGGAGAAGATTTTGTTGTCGCGCAAGGGTCGTCAGTTACGGCGGAAGCCACGGCGCAAAGGGCGGATGATGCATTGAACGCTGCGGAAGATGCCCGCGCGGAAACGCAATCGCGCGAGTCTGTTGCGCGCGCTGAACGCTCAGAGGCTGAGGGAGAGATGAACGCGCTTCGCGCTGAGACTGGTGCGCTGGCGAAACTGGTGGAGCGCGACACGGCTGAAGGCGGTCAAATTTTGGACCGTTTGCAAGTTCAACAAGGGTTTGAAAAGGCACTGGGTGCCGCGTTGGCGGATGATCTGCGTGCGCCCGAGGTCGAGGATGACGGCCCATCTGGTTGGGCCGTGATGCCGACATATGACACGGATCAGATGTTGCCTGATGGGATTACTCCGCTCACGCAACACGTATCAGTGCCCGATGTTTTGGTGCGTCGCATGAGCCAGATTGGTTTGGTCGACGCCGATGATGGCGGACGATTGCAGGCTGCATTGAAGCCTGGTCAGCGCCTTGTTTCGCCCGAAGGAGATCTGTGGCGCTGGGATGGATATCGTGCTTGGGCCGAAGACGCGCCAAGCGCGGCGGCTTTGCGTTTGCAACAGTTGAACCGTCTTGAAGAGTTGAAGCAATCGTTGGAGCAAGCGTCGCACCGTGCCGACGGTGCGCGTGGTGCGCATGAGGCGCTGACGTCTCGATTGACCGAGTTGACGGAAGCAGACCGCGCTGCCCGCGAAGCCCGTCGTGAAGCGGACCGCATGGTTGCGGATGCAGGTCGTGCGTTGAGTCGATCAGAAGCCGATCGCAATCTGGCTGAGGGTCGTTTGGAATCTTTGGGATTGGCTGTAAAACGCCATGAAGAGGAAACAATGGGCGCACGTTCCCGCGTGCTTGAAGCTGAACGCGCGATGGTTGATCTGGGTGATCTTGAGGTCGAACGTGGCTTGGTCGATGATCTGCGCATGACGGTTGAAGCTGCGCGGATTACAATGATGTCACGCCGTTCTGCCCATGATGAGGTCCGCCGCGAAGGGGATGCGCGATTGAAGCGCAGTCAAGAGGTGACCAAGGAAATCAGTGGGTGGCGTCACAGGTTGGAAACGGCAGAAAAACGCAGTGCGGAATTGGCTGAACGCAAGGATACATCGGAAACTGAGTTGAACGTAGCGAGTGCTGCACCTGCTGAGTTGACGGCGAAGCGCGATGAATTGAGCCTTGCGATTTCCGAGGCAGATGTACGTAAATCGGGTGCAACCGACGCGCTAACCGTGGGCGAAGCTGCATTGCGGGAAACGTCGATGAACGAACGTGATACTGAACGTTTGGCATCCGAGGCCCGCGAGGCACGTGCGCGTTCTGAAGCCCGCGCAGAAGCAGCGCGTGAGACGGTAACCGCGGCTGCGGAGCGTATCGCGGAAGAACAACAAAAGACTCCGAACCAATTGCTGACGGCATTGGATGTGAACCCCGACGAGATGCCTGCGTCTGACGCGTTGGAAGCGGATGTGAACCGTCTGAAACGTCAGCGCGATGCTTTAGGTGCTGTGAACTTGCGGGCCGAGGAAGACGCCAAAGAAGTGCAAGTTGAACATGACACCTTGGTCAACGAGAAAACTGACTTGGAAGAGGCGATCAAGACCCTGCGCAGCGGCATTGCCAGTTTGAACCGCGAGGGTCGTGAACGGTTGTTGACTGCATTTGAGCAAGTGAACATCAACTTTGCATTATTGTTTACCCATCTGTTTGGCGGCGGTGAGGCTAACCTTGTGATGGTCGAAAGTGATGATCCACTGGAGGCCGGACTTGAGATTATGTGCCAACCACCGGGCAAAAAATTAAGCACGCTAAGCCTACTGTCCGGCGGTGAACAAACACTGACCGCGATGGCGCTGATCTTTGCGGTGTTCTTGGCCAACCCTGCGCCGATCTGCGTGTTGGACGAGGTCGACGCGCCATTGGACGATGCCAACGTAACGCGGTTTTGTGACCTGTTGGACGAGATGTGCCGCCAGACAAACACGCGCTTCCTGATCATCACGCACCACGCTGTTACGATGGCCCGAATGGATCGCTTGTTTGGGGTAACGATGGCGGAGCAGGGCGTCAGCCAATTGGTGTCAGTTGACCTTAAGAAGGCATCGGCAATGGTGGCTTAAGCGCCACCACCTGATTTTATATGTTGTTAAGAAGTCCAGGTGTTGGCCATGCATCTGCTGGTAGGCCAAGACGCTTTTGTTCAGCCTGAACAGCGTCACGTGTACGGGCACCCAAAATCCCATCGATCTTACCCACATTGTATCCACGGTTTTGCAATTTGGATTGCAAACGCTTCATCTGCGCGCCTTGAAGGCCCTGATCAGGGTTGCCTGCGTCATAAGCTGCAGCCCCTTGCAGACGGGTTGCGAAGTAGGCTGCCGTTAAAACGTAGGTGAAAGATTGGTTCCACTCAAAATAGACGCTGAAGTTTGGGTAGGCGAGGAATGCGGGCCCTTTGTGTCCTTGTGGTAGGATCAAAGAGGCGGGCAAGTTCGATAGCTTTCCTTGGCGGGGGCGTACACCCATTGCTTGCCACTGTTTTGCGGAAAGTGTCGTGTTTAACCCGCTTTTTGACCAATCCAAATTGGAAGGCACCACAACCTCTTGCAGCCAAGGTTGGCCTGCGTTCCAGCCCAGATGTTGCAGCATTTTGCCGCCCGATGTCAGCGCGTCAGGGGCAGACGTTTTGAGGGAGACGCGTCCGTCACCATCTGCATCAACTCCGTTTTCCAAAATGTCGCGCGGCAGCATTTGTACCATGCCGATTTCGCCAGCCCATGCGCCTGTTGTACGGTTGGGGTCGAATTGTCCGCGTTCATAAAGCGTCATTGCGGCGAACACTTGCGGGCGGAACAATTCTGGACGACGGCAATCGTGAGCCAGTGTGACAAGTGCGTTGGCGGTGTTAAAGTCACCTTGGAACGCGCCAAAGTCAGTCTCGAACGCCCAGAAGGCCAACAAGACGTGGCGGTTCACGCCGTAAGTGGATTCGACATTGTCAAAAACACGATCAAAGCGTTTAGCGTTGCTACGCCCAGAGCTGATGCGATTTGATGAAATCAGACGGCGCGAAAATTCGATGAATGGTTTTTGAAACACGCCTTGGGCGCGGTCAGCTTTTAGGACTTTGCCATCTTGGCGCACACCTGACAGAAATGCAGATGCATTGGCCGCGCTTATTCCTTTTGAAACGGCTTCGGATTTAAGCTCATTTTTGAAGCTGTTGAATGATCCGCCGCATTGGGCATGTGCCGCAATTGGCAATAAAAGGGCAGCGGCTAAGGCAAGGATTCGCATAAATATATCCGTTATAAAATGGCAATGATTGCCGTGATGAATAGCGCAAAACCCCACGCTTTCCAAAGCATATTACATGCCGCGTCGATATCGGTTGGACCCGCAGTAGGGGTACCAGTTGGATGGACCAAGGGAAAATCCTGCATTTGGCCCTCATATGCACGTGGTCCCGAAAGGGCGACATCGATGGCACGGGCCATTGCGGCTTCGGGCCAGCCAGCATTTGGGGACCGATGTAGTTTGGCGTCTGAGATGATGTCGCGCCATTGTTCGTGGACGCCTGCAGGCAGCGCAATCAGTGCGGCGGTGATACGTGCAGGGATTAGGTTTAGCAGGTCGTCAAAACGGGCAGAGGCCCAGCCGAAATCTTCGTGTCGTTCGGTGCGATAACCGATCATACTGTCAGCTGTGTTGACTATTTTATAGACCAGCAGTGCAGGTAGCCCCCCGATGAGGAACCAGAATATCGGTGCGATGACACCGTCGCTTAGGTTCTCTGCCCCGCTTTCTATTGCGCCACGTGCGATTGCGGTTTGGTCCATATTTGTGGTGTCACGGCCAACGATCATCGCGACCTGTTGGCGCCCTTCGCTTAGTGACATGCGCAATCCGTCGGCGACGGCCTTAACGTGATGGACCAGTGATTTCTGGGCCAAAAGAATTGCAGTAATTACGATTGTGAAAATTCCGCCGAAAAGGCTGATGAGATATCCTAAGATGGCAGCACCCATGGCCAATGCGATCAAGGTTAAGATGCCGTTGCGCTTCGCGTTTTGTCCATAATTGTATTGTGCGTCACACCATTTGATCAGGTTCCCCATAAGAACAGCGGGATGGGGTAGGCGATTCCACAGCCATTTGGGTTCACCGAAAACGGCATCTAGTAACATCGCGATAAGAAGCAAAGTTGCGGTGCTCATAATGCATCTTTCAGGCGTGCCCAATCCAGTGGATGTGGCAGCCCAAGGCGCAGCCAACGTGAACTGTACGGGAATATCCGTGACCAGATATGCGACTGTGCCAACCGGTCCTGCCATGCGGCTGCGTCCCCTACATCGTACAGTCGAAATAGGGTTGTGCCGCCAACAACGTTTGCCCCTTTGTCGATCATCAATTGATCCAGCTTGGCGCTGTCTTTTGCAAGACGGACGCGAGTTTCGGTGGCCCAATCTTGATCGTTCAGTGCCTGTGCGCCAATTTCAAGCGCGGGGCCAGATACGGGCCAAGGACCAAGCATGGTTTTCAAGCGTTCGATCAGGATAGGATCACCAATTGCGAAACCAAGACGCAGTCCGGCAAGGCCCCAAAACTTTCCGAAGCTTTTCAAGATGATCGTGTTCGGGTCCCCTGCATGTTGGATCAGCGACTGATCGGGCGTCACATCGCAAAAACTTTCGTCGATAATGCGCAATGGTGCGGTGATTTGATCGATCTGCCAAACCCGCCCGTCAGGGTTATTCGGATGAACAACGACTTGGGCCGTTGCTGAGCCATCTTTACTCCAGCCAGCCTGTTCGAAAGCTGCGGCATGTTCATTGTAGGTTGGTCCAGTGATCGAAACGACGCCTGTTGCGGCAAGACGTGGCATATTGGCGATTAAGCTGGACGCGCCAGGTGCAGCAAGGATCGCAGCAGTGTCGGGAACGTTCCAAAATGCACGCGCGGCATCGATTAGATTTGTTGCTGCAGCTTGATCGGGCAGGGCGGTCCAAGCATCAGGCAAGATGGCGTTTGAGGTAAATGGCAACGGATTGATCCCTGTTGAAAGGTCAATCCAATTGCTGCGTGTACCGCCGTATTGACGGACTGCGCCGTCTAACCCGCCGCCGTGATCTCGTAATTTTTGGGGCACAATACGCACTTTCACAAGCAAGGTCTTGGGCGATTTTTCGCCAAATTTCTACTTAAAGGAAGTGAAAAGAAGCTGATATTCAAGAGCTGTCGACAAACTTAACGAATTACAGATTTTGTTAACGCATTGTTAGGATTTTGGGCAACAAGTGTTACGGAATTACTAAGAATGTTGACAAAAAGAGAACGCGGGGGAAAGATGAACGTTCTGATCGTCGAAAGTCAGCCAGAGTTGGGAGAGGTGTGGAAGCGTCATCTTGAACGCGCAGGTATGATGGTCACCCTTGTTGATGATCAGGATCAGGCGATTGCCCATTTTACGGATCACTGTCCGGAAATCATCATTCTTGATCTTGTACTTGTGGATGGTTGCGCCTTGGCAATTTCAGATTTTGCCAGCTATCGTTGCCCCAAAGCGCAGGTTGTTTTTGTGACGGATACGACGTTCTTTTCAGACGGTTCGATCTTTGCCCATGCTCAGAATGCTTGTGCATATTTGCAAAGCAATACGCCGCCAGAAGATTTGGCGGCGATGGTAGAACATTATGCGGGGTATAATGCCCAAAGGGCTACAACCGCGATCAATCCCGGCCGTGAGGCATCATAAAGTCGATTCCCGGATTGGTCGGGATGATCCGGTGCGGGTTTATGCTTTCGTGACTATAATGGTAGTGGCGCACGATGTGGTTCATGTTAACCGTCCCCTCTACGCCGTTCCATTGATACAATTCGCGCGTGTAGGCCCATAAGTCAGGGTAGTCGACGATCCGCTTTTTGTTACACTTGAAGTGTAGGTGATAGACGGCATCAAAGCGCACCAAGGTTGTGAAAAGGCGCCAATCCGCTTCTGTAATTGTGTCACCCATCAGATAACGACTGGTGCTTAGCCGATCATCAAGCCAATCGAGTGTGTCAAATAGGGGATGCACGGCTTCGTCATAAGCGTCTTGCGTGGTAGCAAACCCGCATCGATACACCCCGTTGTTCAGCGTGTTATAGATGCGATCATTCACGGGCTCTATTTCGACATGTAGGTGCGCTGGCCAAAGGTCATCGGTGTTACCAGTCACATCGTTGAAGGCCGAATTGAACATCCGAATTATTTCAGAGCTTTCGTTGCTGACAATTGTTTCTTGGTGTTTGTCCCAAAGGATTGGCACGGTCACACGACCGGAGAATTTTGGATCTGCGCGGGTGTAGATGTCACGCGCAAAGGGCAAGTCGAACAAAGTGTCGCCATTTGCGCCGTGAGCGTCTTTTTCAAAAGACCATCCGTCTGACAACATATCAGGGTGAACCGTCGAGATGCTTATGTGGTCGCTAAGGGCTTTGATTTGGCGAAAGATCAAGGCGCGGTGGGCCCAAGGGCAAGCATCACTGACGTAAAGATGATAACGGCCTGTTTCAGCTTTGAAACCGTCACGTCCTGTTGGACCAGCTGATCCGTCTGCTGTGATCCAATTGCGGAATTTCGCGCTGGATCGTTCGAATTTACCACCCGTTGATTTGGTGTCATACCAAGTGTCGTGCCATACGCCGTCAACCAAAAGACCCATTCTAATATCCCCCATTTTATTGAGGTACTGGTAAGGTGCTGCTGGTTTTTTGACCAGTGCATCGCCTGCGCATCCCCTCTGCGTGAGTGCACAGATTGAGTATTTTAGGTCTGTCATAAATTTTTAACTTGCAGCGGCTAGAAGATGGGTCATTCTATACTTGGAATTTGGAGGCTGCTGATGACAACATTTGTACCTAAAGAAGTGCAGGCTGGTTTGGACCGCGCCCGATTGGCACGCCTTAAGAAAGCGTCACGCCTGCGGCTGTCTGCGGATGGCGTAACCTATAAGGTTCTGAGCATGTGGAAGACGGGGTTTTCGATTGATGCGGAAACGGCTCCGCAATTGCGTGGCTTGGTGGACTTGTATGACGGGGCCATTCACCTGTTCCAATGCCTGATCGTTGCACATGAGAAAGAAGGGGACGAAATGCGCTTTGAATTCAAGCGTCTCACAGCTGTGTCAGATCAGCCTGCCCTTGATTTTGTGCGTAAGGTTGATGCACCGGTTGCACTGATCGAAGACATTCGTTGAAGTTATTCAAGTCGGTGCGCGACATGCGGACCTTACCGAATGAAAGGCGCGGATGATCCGCGCCTTTGTTCGTTTCTACTGAAGGTCACCAAAGGCTTTGGCCAAGCGTTCAACCGCTTCTTGCACCCGTGCGCGCGGTGTCGCGATGTTGAACCGCAAGAAGTTGTCACCACCTGACCCAAAGGTAGGTCCGTGGTTTACAGCGATCTGCGCATCTTTTTCGACCCGCTTGGTAAAGTCTTCGCGGCTCATACCGGTGCCATCAAAGTCGACCCAAGATAAATAGGTCGCTTCTAGGTTCATTGAGGCAAGACCAGGAATAGCGTTCACACCCGCGTCAAAGAGTTTGCGGTTGCCATCCAAATATTCAACCAAACCATCAACCCATTCTGCGCCTGCGGGCGAATAAGCTGCCGTTGCCATAAACAACCCGAATGAATTGGCAGAAAGCCCCAACGCCGCCATGCGTCCTGCGAATTTTGCACGCAGGTCAGGGTCTTCAATGATCACATTGCCAGAGTGCGATCCCGCAATGTTGAAGGTCTTGGTTGTGGCTGTCATCATAACCAAACGATCCGTGATCCCGCCAATCAGGCTCATGGGTGTGTGGGTATGGCCGGGCATGACCAGATCGTGGTGAATTTCATCGGAGACTAGGATAAGATCGTGACGTTTGGCGAACGCCGCGACCTGCAGCAATTCGCCTTTGGTCCAGACCGTGCCGCCGGGATTATGGGGTGAGCAAAGTATCACCATCTTTTCGTTACCGGTCATTTGCGCATCGTAGGCGTCGAAATCCATTTCGAACCGGCCTTTGTTATTGACCAATTCGCATTCAACAACCTGACGTCCCGCTGCATTAATCACTTTGGCAAACGCGTGATAAACTGGTGTGAACAAAACGACGCCATCACCTGCTGCGGTGAAGGCATCCACACACATCGCGGTGCCGTTGACCAAACCATGTGTTGTGAAAATCCACGATGGATCGACTTTCCAGCCATGACGGGTTTCCATCCACCAGTTGATGGCGGCCTTGTATTTTGAATCGTCCCCGAAATAGCCCATCACGCCGTGATCGACTTGGCCTTGAACGGCGTCCAACACGCATTGTGGGGGGCGAAAATCCATATCTGCCACCCACATTGCCAGACCTGTGTCTGTTGGGACACCATAGATTTCCTCCATCATGTCCCATTTTACGCAATGGCTGCCGCGGCGGTCGATGATGTCGTCAAAGCTCATGGGGTATCTCCGTGATTAATTTTGTTTGGTGCAAGCTACCGGGATATGGCTGCGGCGCAAGAGGCGTTGCGATGGGCCGCACATTGTCCTACATCACTGCCATGATACGTCCTATTTTATTACACCCCGATCCCCGCCTGAAAAAATCCTGCGCTGCTGTGCCGGATTTGACGGATGAATTGCGCGCGCTTGCCGACGATATGTTGCAGACTATGTATGACGCCCCTGGTGTTGGATTGGCTGCGCCGCAAGTTGGTATCTTGCAGCGCCTTATCGTTTTGGATTGCGTGAAAGAGGACGGCGAAACTGCCCGTCCTTTGATCATGTTCAATCCCGAGGTGATCGCTTCATCCGATGAAACGAATGTTTATGAAGAGGGGTGTCTTTCGATCCCGGAACATTTTGCTGATGTAACGCGTCCTGCAATGGTTCAGGTCCGTTGGATGGACCGCGATGGTAATGAACAATCCGAAGAGATGGATGGCCTTTGGGCAACCTGTTTTCAACACGAGATTGACCACCTTGAGGGCAAGCTGTTCATTGATCACATTAAACCGCTGCGTCGTCAGATGATCACCCGAAAGATGGTGAAGCTGAAACGTGAATTGGCGCGGGGATAAGCGATGAGTGTTTTGGATATCGTGTTATGGCCTGACACGCGGTTGACTGAAACCTGTGTTCAGATCGAAGAAGTGACTGATGAAATTCGGACTTTGGCGCAGGATATGTTGGACACGATGTACGCAGCCAAGGGGCGTGGTTTGGCGGCCTCTCAGGTTGGTGCGATGCACCGCGTGTTTGTGATGGATGTGGGCTGGAAAGAAGGCAAATCCGATCCGCTGATTTGTATCAACCCGATGTTGTCAGAAATCGGTGAAGAGCGCGCCACGATGGAAGAGGGCTGCTTGTCCATTCCGGGTGTCTTGGCTGAAGTGAATCGTCCGTCCCAAGTACAACTGGTTTGGTCCTCGCTTGAGGGCGCACGGTATGTGCAATCCTTCGTTGGATTTGGCGCGGCCTGTGTCCAGCATGAGTTGGACCATCTGGATGGGATCGTGACGTTTGATCATCTTAGTGCTGATATTCGCGCTGATTTGATTGCTCAATATAAGGCTGCACTATGACCGTCCGCCCGTTTTTAAATTGGCCTGACAAGCGGCTTCGGACAGCGGTGGATGAAGTCGTGGATATAACAGACGACATCAAAATCATTTGGGCGGATATGGTTGAAACGATGGATGCCATGCCCGGCGTTGGGCTGGCCGCACCGCAGATTGGTGTGATGATGCAGCTGGCGGTTGTGGACACGACGCTTGAGCGCAATAGGCGCATTTTACTGGCCAATCCGTCGGTATTGGCCGCATCAGAAGAAATGAATACCTATGATGAAGCCAGCCCGAATTTGGTTGGGGTTTCTGCACCAATTATACGTCCCAAGAATGTCACCGTTAGATATTTGAATGAGGACGGCATGATCACCCGCCGTGACTTTACGGGGCTTGAAGCGACAAGCGTGCAGCATCAGATCGATCATCTGCAAGG
>TARA_B110000902_G_scaffold25428_1_pt1 | contig 13782 bp, 9 predicted proteins | sample TARA_B110000902 | Tara Oceans TARA_B110000902 (sample SAMEA4398009) | marine metagenome | biome: Polar Biome; feature: [SRF] surface water layer (ENVO:00010504); material: water (ENVO:00002006), including particulate matter (ENVO:01000060) such as... | depth 5 m | reverse complement strand
TTTTTTTCGATCATAAAATGCTTCTTATTTGAGTGTGAATGGTTTGACTCGTTAATTAACCAGCAGTGATATGGTTACCTTCTACTGATGTGTGCCCTTATTATAAACTATTTAACAATAAAGGGATGACTGATGTCATATTAGGATATTGAGTGAGGTGATGCATCTATTTCTCAGTAAAATTTACAAATTAAAATTTCAGTTCGTACTCTGTTGTCAAGACAGTCGGTCAATGGAGTTAGCGCATCATTGGGTTATATTGCCAAAGGCTCATTTAATGGGCTTATTGATTATTTTTAGGAATGGCTTGATTAACATAGACATCAAAACGATTTTTTTTCATCTTAATACTCGTTGACGGTACCTTGCCATTCAATGGCGGCGCATAACTTGGTCGCTTGACGACGACACGATATTTGGCAAGCTTAAGTGCGGGTTCAAGTAAGTCATCGGCATCAAGGTCTTCACCGACGAGTGATTGAAATACTCGCATTTCTTTTTTCACTAATGCGGACTTTTCACGATGTGGATACATAGGATCGAGATAAATAACATCTGGTGGCTGAGCCAACTCAATGTTTTGAAGGGTAGAGCCATGAATTAACGTAATATTGTCAGTGATTAATGGGCCTATTTCACTATTGAGCTTGCCACGTTCAATGCCATCATGAAGTAGGGCTGCCACTATTGGCATCCGCTCCATTAAGGTCACTTTACAGCCTAAGCCCGCTAATAAAAAACCATCTCGACCTAAGCCGGCAGTAGCGTCTAAAACATGTGGAGTAAAACCATGTTTTAGACCAATGGCTTTAGCAATATCTTGCCCTCGGCCACCACCAAACTTACGACGATGAGCAACGGCACCGTCAACAAAGTCTACTTTAATCGCACCTAATTTAGGCTCATCAAGTTTGCAAAGCTCTAAAAACTGATCGTTTACTTGCAATAAAAAGGTCAATTCTTTATGACGACTTGCAGCCTGGCAATCACCTATATAGGGTAACTTCCACTTTGCTGCAATTCTTTTTGCTTGATTAGCATCTGATGAGTGAACATAAGCCACAGCGATATTTGGAGTCATTGTGTTGAATTTAATAGCGAAGAATCAATACAAAGATAATAACAGAGAGGAGAATAGGGCCACTAATTATTTTAGCGACTATTTGCAAAAACATTTTTTGAGTCGTTAATGATAATAACTCAGCTATCAGTCTGAGTTAAATTCTTTAGCAGGGTAATAAAGCGTCCTTAACTATCAGCTGAAATTTAAGGACGCAAAATTGATTAAACAAGGATTGCCGTGGGTCTATGCCGCATGAATATGATTATCACCGGTAGCGAAAGCGATGAGACGACTTAATTGGCTCAAGGATAAATCACATTCTTGTTGCCATTGATTAAAGCTGGTTTGAATAGCCAATAAACTTTTTTTACTTTGTATACCGCCATCAATAATATGGTGAGCTCGAAAGTATGCTTCAATATCTCGTGTTAATAAAAAAGTGTCCTTACCTAAGGCTCTTAAGGCGTAAGGTCCGGTGTTTCCCCCTAATCGTTGACCATTTTTCTTCAAATAATCCCATAAACCAATAAGATTATCACTGGGCCAATTAGCCAAAAACTCACTGAAGCTATGGCCATTTTGTTGTTCTTCAAAGATCATTTGAGCATTGGCTTTAATGGTTTTTACTTTATTATAATTACGGATGATTTTTGGATCTGCTGCCTTTCGTTCCATCATTTCTTCTGGCATCATTAAGACTTTAGCAATGTTGAAATTAAAAAAGCTGTCTTCAAAATTGGCCCATTTGTTTTCTACTACCCGCCAAACAAAACCAGATTGGAACACTTTTTTACTAAAAGCGGATAAAATACGGTCATCGCCAAGTGATGTTATTGTTTGACGGTGGTTTTCATAGCCCAATAAATGTTGCAGAGCCTTTGTACCACCTTTACGAACCGCAGCGCGCTGATACAAACTATCAAATGATTCTAAAACGCCATTATTCTCCATTAACGTTTCCTTCAGCTTCAGCGGTTAATGCTTTAATACCACAATGACTTAGCAGTGCTGCAATATTGGGTTCTCTTCCTCTAAAGGCTTTAAATAAATGACTAGGCTCTTCACTACCCCCTTTTTCTAAAATATTGCTTAGAAAATCTTGGCCAATAGTTGTGTTAAAAATGCCTTCTTCTTCAAAGCGAGAAAAAGCATCAGCGGACAATACTTCTGCCCATTTATAGCTGTAATAACCTGCGGCATAACCACCAGCAAAGATATGGCCAAAACCATGTTGAAAACGATTAAAATCTGGGGTTTTAATGACTGAATATCGTTCTCGAACCTCATTTAACACTTGCTGAATATGTTGACTGTTATCGGTAGCATCAGGGTTGTAAGTAGCATGCATTTTAAAATCAAAAATACTGAATTCAATTTGACGGAGCATTTGCATAGCTGACTGGAAGTTTTTTGCTGCTAGCATTTTATCTAACATCGCTGGCGGTAATGGTTCACCGGTTTCAAAGTGGCCAGAGATAAAATTCAGGGCTTCAGGCTGCCAGCACCAGTTTTCTAAAAATTGACTCGGTAATTCAACGGCATCCCAAGGCACCCCATTAATACCTGCAACACCACTGACATTAATTTGGGTTAACATGTGGTGCATGCCATGACCAAACTCATGAAACAAGGTAACCACTTCATTGTGGGTAAATAATGCCGGTTTATCGCCTACCGGGCCACTGAAGTTACAGGTTAGATAAGCAACAGGGAGTTGAATGCTGCCATCGGTTAATTCTCGGCGACCAATGCAGTCGTCCATCCATGCACCGCCACGTTTTTTATCACGGGCGTATAAGTCTAAATAAAAACTGCCTCGTTGTTGGTTTTCTTTGTCAAATACATCATAAAAGGTAACATCACTATGCCAAGTGTCAATATCATTACGTTGTTTGATGGTTAAACCAAATAAGCGATGAACCACTTCAAATAACCCAGAAACTACTGTTTTTTCGGGAAAATACGGACGAAGTTCTTCCTCTGAAATTGAATAACGACTTTGTTTGAGTTTTTCGCCATAATAGCCCAGATCCCATGCTTGTAAGACTTGTTGATTAAACTCTTTTTGGGCAAAGTCAGTGAGTTCCTTAATGTCTTGTTGACCTTGGTGTTTAGATTTTATCGCTAGGTCTTCTAAAAAGCTCAGCACTTCATCAGTTGAGGAGGCCATTTTGGTGGCTAGTGATTTCTCTGCAAAATTATCAAAACCTAATAACTGCGCAAGTTCATGACGAAGGGCTAATAATTCGTTCATAATGGCGCTATTGTCAAATTGTCCACCATTGGGACCCTCTTCGGAAGCGCGAGTGACAAAACCCCGGTAAAGCGTTTCACGTAATTTCTGATTATCACAATACATTAAAACGGGTAAGTAACTTGGCATATCAAGGGTAAATAAATAGCCTGTTTGTTCTTTGGCTGCGGCTCGCGACTTTGCGGCTTCTTTAGCACTGTCAGGTAAGCCGGTTAAGTGACTTTCATCATCAATAGTCACCGTAAATGCTTCAGTTGCATCGAGGACATTATTACCAAAAGAGGAGCCAAGCTCAGACAACCGTGTCACTATTTTACCGTAACGTTTTTTATCTTCGTCATTTAAGGCGATGCCTGACAAGGTAAAGTCACGTAAGGCATTATTGATGACTTTTTGTTGAGCAATACTTAGCGTTTGGTACTCCTCACTCTTGCTCAGTTGTTGGTAAGCCTCAAACAACACTTGGTTTTGACCGACAAAAGTACCGTACTCAGATAATAAAGGTAAACATTCCTCATAGGCCTGACGCAATGCGTCACTGCTGACTACCGAGTTCATATGGGAAATAGGGGACCATAATTTTGTTAAAACATCATCAACTTCATCAATCGGCATTACCAGATTTTGCCACGTAAACGGCTGTTTATTACTTAACACTTCAGCGAGCGTGTTTTTACAATCACTGATGGCTTGCTCAATTGTTGATTTTATATGCTCAGGCTTGATTTGAGAGAACCTAGGTAATACCTGCGTTGAATAGAGTTGTGATGAATTGGTCATAATAATCATTAATTGAAAGTCAATGTAATAGATGTAATAGCGAAGAAGTCATTATTCAAGGGCTTATTGTCAATTTTTTGTTAAAGTAGCCGTTTCAAAACATTATAGACAATAGAACTGTCTTGTGATAAATGTGACAAGCATACTGTATATAATATATTATCGTTTAGGTCCCTTGTAATCATTTAATTAACTATAACCTGTTTACGGAACTTTCTTTGTTATTAATCATTTATTAGATAGGTAATCTATTGTGACTAAGTGTTTATTTTTTCTTCAAATTCTACTGTTAAGTTTGTTACTTAACGGCTTTATTACGTCTACTAGTTTTGCTCGAGTGAATAATTTAGCCTTGACTTCGCTGTCTTCTAAGAATGGTTTAGCGCAAGGTTCTATTAACGCGATAATTGAAGACAGATTAGGTTTTATTTGGCTAGCAACTGACCGGGGCGTCAATATTTATGATGGTAATGCTTTTAGAGAATTACTGGGTCCTAATGAGGTTTTTAAAGAAACGAATATTCAAGGCTTAATTGAAGATAATGAAGGACTGATTTGGATTGATGTAGGTACTGATATCCTTTATAGCTACAATCCTAAGACGGATGTATATCAATTAATTTCAACAAATAAGTTCGAAAAAAAAGCTGACACAACTAGGGATGTTTTAATCGGAGATGAAGGGAATATTTGGATATTAAATTCAAAGTCACTCGGTTTATATAATAAAAATACTAGCGAGTTCCAAACCTTTTTAAATTTTGAACCACAGATGTCAAATTCAGAATCAATGCAACAAATGAGTCATCATGATGGGGTGCTTTATTTAAGTTCTAATGTTGGTGTTTTCGCTGTAAGCCCTAAAACAATGCAGTGGCGTAAGCTGCCTACCATTAGTCATTACAATTCAAACGAAACAACCTTTAATCCTAAAAAAACAGCTGAAATTCTTACCTTACATGCAGGTAGCAACAATCTATTATATTTGGGTACGGCTGACGGTCTTTTTTCTATTAATATCTCAAATATAATGGGTTTCATTACTGAAAAAAAATTATTAAACGAATATCAGCTACTGATAACAAAAACGGTTGCTAACGATTTATTTGTCGATGATAAGCACCTTTATCTGGCGACAGAGAAAGGTGCTTTCAGCATCGATTTAGTAGATAATTCAATTGAATTTCTCTTTAATTTCAATGATCACTATGGTGACATTGCTGTTCATAATATTCAATCAATCACTAAAGCTCGAGATGGCATTTTTTGGTTGGGATCAAAAGCTAATGGTGTTTATCTTTGGAACCCTAAAAGAGGTTTATTTAAAAATTACCGCTATAAAAGTGAGGATCCCACCAGTTTAAGTTCAAACGAAGTTTGGAGTGTTCTTTCTTCACCCACCGATAAAGAAACTCTATGGGTTGGTACTTCAAATGGTTTAAACAAAGTTGATATTACAGAAGATAAAGTTAGCCAATATATTGTCAAAAATAATAGTGATGCATCTACTAGTGAAAACAATATCAAGAGAATTCAAGCTTTAAATGAGCAACAATTGCTTATTTCTACATTTTTAGGCATGCGTTTATTTGATATTTTGCAACATCAGTTTATCGCCTTACCGTTTAGCCAAAAAATCAATGAATTATTGGCGCTTGAGCAAAACGATATTTATATGGATGGTGATTACCTGTGGGTGGCAAATAAAAAAGGTTTTTTTCGTATTAATTTTAAAACCGAAGTTATTGAGATATTAGAGGAGATTAATAAGCAGTTTCCTGGAGGCTTCGGACTTAGATTTTTAAAAGCACTGCCTAACAGTAATAATGTGTTACTTACAAGTAATAACAGCCTGTGGAGTTATAACGATAAAACACAAGAATTAAAACTAGTCTACCAACAACCAAATAAACCTCCAGGACAATCAAATATAGATATCGATAGCTGGGCTATTGATGGTCAAAATATTTTATGGTTGGGTTTTTATTCCAAAGGTCTTGTCGGTTTAACCCTTGATACCTTTGAGACAAAATATTTATATAATCAGTCTAATTCGACTATTGATAATCATATTTATGGTTTGATGACAGACATTGATGGTGATGTTTGGTTTTCCACTCACAATGGTTTATATATGCTTGATAATGTCAGTCATCATTTTAGTCATTATTCAACCGATGATGGTTTAGGTGCTAATGAATTCAATAATCGGGCTTATTCAAAAATTAGTCATGATCTTTTTGCTTACGGTTCGATGAAGGGAGTCAGTATATTTTCTCCTTCTCAATTAAAAAAAGCCTACAGTGGGATAAACTTGAATGTACAAATTACTAACATTGATGTCTTATCCAGACCATTGAAAACACCTTTGGTTATAGGAGATAACACCTCGGTTGACTTAAAGTATGACGATGTCGGTATTCAAATTGATTTTTCAACCTTTTCTTTTATCAGTGAGGATAAAATTGAATATGAATTTAGCTTAGCTGGCAAAAGTAACCTCATTTATCCTCCCAGTAAAAATAGTTATATAATATTTCCAAGTTTACCTTCTGGAAGTACAAGTTTTACCATTCGGGCTAAGTCACCCCAAACAGGTAAATATTTAGTGCCTGTGACTCTGCACTTTAATGTGAGTTATGCACCATGGCGTTCACCACAGGCTTACACTTTGTATATTATCATAGTGGCCCTCATTCTTGTGATGTGGTATCGATATCGTCAAGTTCAACGACAACTATTATTTCAAGCACATCAACAAGTTAAAAATCGTGAAGAACGCTTGCAGCTCGCACTGAACGCAAGTAATTCCGAGGTTTGGGATTGGCAATCAACAAACAATTTAATTTCTAGCAAGCGAATTTTTGCAGAGCTTGGTCACAAGAATAACGGATTGTTTTATTCTCTGGATAAACACATCAAGTTAATTCATCCTAATGATAGACACAATTTTTTAGCCCTTTGGCAGTCTTTTATAGCTAATGCAAACCTAGAGGATAATTTTTCTTGTACATATCGTTTAAAAACAGTTAAAGGTAATTGGCTTTGGTATAAGGATTTGGGAAAAATTGTTGCTGTAGACTCTTTTGGCAAACCCAACCGAGTTATTGGGGCTTATACTAATATTACTGAATTACGTGCCAATGAAGAGCGAGCACAATACTACGGTGATGCTTTTAAGCAAACAAAAGACTGGGTACTTATTATTGATGAAAATCTTAGTCATGTGACTGCTAACCATTCTATGCGGAAAGTTTTTGGTTGGGGTGATGAGGTTTTCAAATTTAAATTTAGTATGCTGGGAGTAAAAGAAGAAAAAAAACTTTTTTATAAAACTTTATTATTATCATTAGAAGAAGGCAAAAATTGGTCAGGTGAGGAATTAATAACTAGCAAAAATGAAGAGTTTCATCTGATGATAAATATCGGAGCGGCAAAAAACTCAGAGACAAATAATAAACATTATATTTGTGTTTTCACTAATATAAGTGCGCAAAAGCATGCAGAAAATGAGTTGCGACTTTTAGCCAACTACGATCATTTAACCGGGTTACCTAATCGTCCATTCTTATTGGATCGTATTAAACACGCTATTGACTTCTCAAAACGTAAAAACACTCCTATCGCATTGTTTTTTATTGACTTAGATCGATTTAAGCAGGTCAATGACTCTTTAGGTCATCAATATGGAGATCTGTTGCTCAAAGAAATTAGCCAACGTTTAACTTCTTCATTACGAGTTGATGATACCGTTGCCAGAATTGGTGGCGATGAGTTTGTTATCTTACTTGAGTCTTTTACCGATAGTCGTTATCTAGGTGATATTGCCCAAAAGATTATTGATAAATTAGCAGAGCCAATAAAGCTCAAAAATAATATAGTTAGTGTCAGTGCTAGCATTGGCATTGCCCTGTACCCAGACGATGCTGTCACTTCTGATCAATTACTAAAGAATGCTGATTTGGCAATGTATTATGCTAAAGAATTGGGACGTAATAACTTTCAATTTTTTACTGGGGAAATGAATGTTAAAGCGAAAAACCGCTTAAGCCAAGTCTCAACGATTAAGCAAGCAATAATAAATAATGAGTTTGTTAACTTCTATCAACCTATCGTTAATCCCTATACAGGGCAAACTGCTGGTTTTGAATTATTAATGCGCTGGCAAAGCCCTGAGGGTATTATTGCTCCCGATAATTTCATTCCATTAGCAGAAGAGTTGGGATTAATTATTAAAATGACGGAGGCAGCACTTGATCGTGGTTTAACAGATTTAAAACAATGGTGTGATGTGCGAGACGATTTATATATATCTGTGAATATTACCTCTCAACACTTTGCCAAAGATAGCTTATTACCCTATATTGAAAAATTATTGAGTGACCATAAATTAACAGCGAAGTCATTGAGAATAGAGCTCACCGAAAGTGACTTTATGTTCGAGCCTGAAAAAACTATCCAGTCGATGCACGCTTTATCAAAACTCGGTGTTAAGTTGGCACTTGATGACTTTGGTATGGGATTTTCTTCATTGGTTTATTTGAAACGATTACCTTTAGATGTCATTAAAATTGATAAAAGTTTTGTTTCTGGAATTGGTATTAATCAGGCTGATGAAGCAATTGTAGAGACTACTTTAACTTTAGCTAAACGACTTAATTTACAGAGTGTAGCTGAAGGGGTCGAGACTAAAGAACAACGGGACTATTTAATCCATAATAATTGTCACTATATCCAAGGATATTTGTACTCTAGACCATTGCCTGCTAATGAAATCATGACAATATTGATGACTGATAATGCGGTTTAATGGTTTTCATTCTTTAAATTAAAGGGGGTTACTGTTAACTCACCTTGAAAATACTTGATAATGCCCACATTATATTTTAAACAGTATTTAGTAATAATGAGATTTTATTCATGACACAAACAACACCAGAACATTTTGATTTTTTAGCGATAGGCGCAGGCAGTGGTGGTATTGCTTCAGCAAATAGAGCGGCTAAGCATGGACAAAAAGCAGCGGTAATTGAAGCAAAAGTTATTGGTGGTACTTGTGTTAATGTGGGCTGCGTGCCTAAAAAGGCGATGTGGTATGCCGGACAAATTGCTGACGCACTTCATTATGCGGCAGACTTTGGTTTTAAAGCACCTTTGCAATCGTTTGATTGGGCAGCGTTAGTTAAAAATAGAGAAGCTTATATCGACCGCATTCATCTTGCTTATCAGCGAGGTTTTGATAGCAATGGTGTTAGAGTTATTGATGGTTTTGCTAAATTTATCAATAAAAATACGGTTGAGGTAGATGGCACACTTTATACTGCTGACCATATTGTTATTGCCACCGGTGGTCGCCCTAAAGCGCCAAGTATTGAGGGTGCTGAATTTGGTATCGACTCTGATGGTTTTTTTGCTTTAACTGAGCAACCTAAATCAGTAGCTGTTGTTGGCGCCGGTTATATTGCGGTTGAGTTGGCGGGTGTATTTAATGCGTTAGGCAGTAAAACGAGCTTAGTGGTGCGTAATGAAAAGCCACTACGTAGCTTTGATGAAATGTTAAGTAATACCCTTGTTGAGCAAATGGAACGACATGGTCCTCATTTATATAATCACAGTACACCAGAGCGTATTGAGAAACTAGCTGATGGCCGTTTAGTCATTCACCTAACCAATGGTAAAGCACTTGAACCAGTTGATACCTTGGTCTGGGCAATAGGACGCGAGCCTGCGACAGATAAAATTAACTTAGCGGCAGCGGGCGTTGAGTTAAATGACCAAGGTTTTATTCCAACCGATAAATATCAAAATACCAATGTTAACGGTATATATGCCGTGGGCGACAATACGGGTAGGGCACAATTAACGCCAGTCGCTGTTGCGGCAGGTCGTCGTTTAGCGGAACGTTTATTCAATAATAAACCTAACGAACACCTTGATTATTCAACCATAGCTACCGTAGTCTTTAGTCATCCGGTTATTGGTACTGTTGGCTTAACTGAGCAAGAAGCCGTTGACCAGTATGGTGAAGACCATATTACTGTTTACAACTCGCAGTTTACCGCCTTGTATCAAGCGATTACCACGGATTATCGTGACCCGACACGGATGAAGTTAATTTGTACTGGACCAGAAGAAAAAATAGTCGGTATACACAGTATTGGTTTTGGCAGTGATGAGTTATTACAAGGTTTTGCTGTAGCCATGAAAATGGGTGCAACTAAAGCCGACTTTGACAATACGATTGCCATTCATCCGACCTCTGCCGAAGAATTTGTCACTATGTAATCAACCCTTTTCATTGAAACCTAAATTAGCCACTTTTTACTCTGAGTAAAGAGTGGCTTTACTAACTAAATCATCCGTTTATAACATGTGATAAAGTTATAAACGGGCTGTTAAATACTACCGCTCATCTGGGTTTTCTAGTCAACTAATTCAATATCTAAACTTTCTAAAAGATTTACCGCTTCATGTCGTGAAAATTTAGCTTTGGCAATGGTGTTGTTGTTAATATCGAGGTGGTAATTTATCGCGTCAATAAAATTTACCGAACTTAAATTAGTTTTACTGAATAGACTATTGGCAAAGTCACTACCACTAAAGTTACTTTGCGTAAAATCGCCTTCTCTGAAGTCGACATCATGAACTTTACACATATCAAGCACTAACTCTTTTAACTCTAGTGCAAAAAAAGAACAGTCACTGATAATGCATTGTTCAAATTTAATGGGAGAGAATAAGGCTAAGTTGGGCCAACTCGCTTTAGTCCAATCTACCCCTATCACCTTTGAATTTTCAAAACTGACATCATTAAACTGGCTATAAGCTATTTTCACTAGGCTCAAATTACACTTAGTAAAAGTACAATCGATAAATTTACACTGATCAAATTTTGCATCACTAAAATTACATTCTGTAAAAGTGCAGTCTTCAAACTCGATAGCATAGAGCGTTTGGTTACTTAAGCTTAGCGATTTAAAATTTTGGCAGTAATAGGATTTTTTTTCAAGATTGAAAGCGGTCATTTATTGTCAATTTTAGCCAAAAGTAATAATAGTTTAAGTTAAATAGCGATATAAACATACCCTTCATATGATAAGGGGCAGTTGATATTGTTTTGTCAAAGTTTGCACTATTAATTAACCCATAGGGTGTACTGAGAAAAATAATTTTCTAAATAAAATGTTTGTTGGTACGGAAACAAAATCTTAGGTAAATAATTACTCTTATGATTAACCCATCAGTTAAAAGTGATACCGTTACTTATGAAAATAAAAATTATGCATCTGTTTATGAATCTTTACATGTGCTCTTTCATTTTCATCATTTATCAGGCTGTATCTGAAATAAAAATCGCGTACAATAATGCCAATTTTAGCCATTAGGCTACCTACTTGAGATACTTTCAGTTCATTGAAAATATTACTACAAGTACCTATTTACTGCTGAGGCAACTATGTCATCCAATTTTTATACCCATATCCAAGCGCAAATTGACCAAGTTAAAGAAGACGGCTTGTATAAAGCTGAGCGAATTATTACCACTGCTCAACAAGCCAATATCGCCGTTAGTTCTGGTGAGCAAGTCCTCAATTTTTGCGCGAATAACTATTTAGGTTTAGCGAATCATCCGGCACTGATTACAGCAGCAAAAAAAGGCTTGGACACCTATGGTTTTGGTATGGCATCTGTACGTTTTATCTGTGGTACGCAAGATATTCATAAAACTCTAGAAGAGAAGTTAAGCGACTTTTTAGGTATGGAAGAGACTATCTTATATTCTTCGTGTTTTGACGCGAATGCCGGTTTGTTTGAAACAATATTAACAGCAGATGACGCGATTATCAGTGATTCTTTAAACCATGCGTCAATTATTGATGGCGTCCGTTTATGTAAAGCGAAACGCTTCCGTTATGCTAATAACGATGCTACCGATCTTGAAAAACAACTGATTGCTGCCGATGAAGCCGGTGCACGCTTTAAGCTTATTGCCACCGACGGTGTGTTTTCAATGGATGGTGTAATTGCCAATCTTAAAGCGGTTTGTGACTTAGCGGATAAATACAATGCCATGGTGATGGTTGATGATTCTCATGCCGTTGGATTTGTTGGCGAACAAGGGCGTGGTAGTCATGAATTTTGTGATGTGATGGGCCGTGTTGATATTATTACCGGTACTTTAGGTAAAGCAATGGGCGGCGCGTCGGGTGGTTTTACTGCAGCTAAAAAAGAAGTTGTTCAATGGTTGCGTCAACGTTCACGTCCTTATTTATTTTCAAACTCTTTGGCGCCCGCTATTGTTAACGCATCAATTAAAGTATTGGATTTATTAGCCGATGGCGATGAACTGCGTAAAACGCTTAAAGATAATGCGGCTTATTTTCGCAGTAATATTGAAGCGGCAGGTTTTATTTGTGCCGGTGCTGATCACGCCATTGTGCCAGTGATGTTAGGTGATGCTAAGGTGGCAAGCGATATGGCCAGCCGTTTATTAGCCGAAGGGATATATGTGGTTGGTTTTTCTTTTCCAGTCGTACCAAAAGGCCAAGCACGAATTCGTACCCAAATTTCAGCAGCTCACACTAAAGAGCATTTAGATAAAGCCATCGCCGCTTTTATTCGTATTGGTAAAGAAATGGACATTATTTAATGAAATCATTAGTGAAATTGAAAGCTGAAGCCGGTATTTGGCTTCAACAAACTCAAAAACCAACAATGGGCCACAATGACCTATTGATTAAAATAAAAAAAACCGCTATTTGTGGCACCGACATTCATATTTACAACTGGGATGAGTGGGCACAAAAAACCATCCCCGTGCCTATGGTGGTTGGTCATGAATATGCCGGTGAAGTCGTTGATATTGGCCAAGAGGTCAAAGGGTTTGCATTAGGCGATCGGGTTTCTGGTGAAGGTCACATTACTTGTGGCCATTGCCGCAACTGTCGAGGTGGTCGTACGCATTTATGCCGAAATACTGTCGGTGTTGGAGTCAATCGTGAGGGATCTTTTGCCGAATATTTAGTGATTCCTGCCTATAATGCCTTTAAATTACCGGATGAAATTTCTGATGACTTAGCCGCAATTTTTGATCCCTTTGGTAATGCGGTACACACTGCTTTATCATTCGACTTAGTCGGTGAAGATGTCTTAATAACAGGTGCGGGACCTATTGGTATTATGGCTGCAGCCGTGGCTAAACATGTTGGTGCTCGACACGTTGTGATTACTGATATTAATGAATATCGTTTAGACTTAGCTAAAAAAATGGGGGCAAGTCGCGCTGTTGACGTCAGTAAAGAAAATTTAAAGGATGTCATGGCAGATCTTGGCATGACAGAAGGCTTTGATGTCGGAATGGAAATGTCAGGTGTGCCATCAGCCTTTAAAGAGATGTTGGCTAATATGAATAATGGCGGCAAAATTGCTATGCTAGGTATTCCTGGGCAAGATATGTCTATTGATTGGAGCCAAATTATATTTAAAGGCTTAACAATTAAAGGCGTCTATGGCCGTGAAATGTTTGAGACTTGGTATAAAATGGCCAGTTTAATTCAATCAGGTTTAGATTTAACCCCTATTATTACTCATCACTTTAAGATTGATGATTTTCAGCAGGGCTTTGATACTATGAGGTCTGGCTTGTCAGGTAAAGTTATTTTAAACTGGGATTAAATCTTTCAGT
>TARA_B110000902_G_scaffold121966_1_pt1 | contig 13842 bp, 10 predicted proteins | sample TARA_B110000902 | Tara Oceans TARA_B110000902 (sample SAMEA4398009) | marine metagenome | biome: Polar Biome; feature: [SRF] surface water layer (ENVO:00010504); material: water (ENVO:00002006), including particulate matter (ENVO:01000060) such as... | depth 5 m | reverse complement strand
ATACCAAATGGGTGACCGATAGAGATAGAACCGCCATTAACATTCAACCGATCCATCGGAATACCCAACTTATCGCGACAGTAAATCACCTGAACCGCAAAAGCTTCATTCAATTCCCAAAGACCAATATCATCAATCGTCAGACCATTACGCTTGAGCAATTTAGGAATAGCGAAAACCGGACCAATACCCATCTCGTCAGGCTCACAACCAGCAACAGCCATCCCACGATACACACCAAGCGGCTCAAGGTTACGCTGAGAAGCCAATGTGCCGTCCATTAAAACAACAGCAGCAGCGCCGTCAGATAGCTGCGACGCATTACCACCAGTAATGGTGCCGCCATCGCGAACAGACTTGAGTCCGCTCAATCCTTCTATATTTGTTCCTGGACGGTTACCCTCATCCTTAGCCAGAGTCACTTCTTCTTCAGTCACTTCACCAGTTTCACGATTAGTGACCAGTTTAATAGCAGTAACAGGAACAATCTCATCTGCATACACGCCCGCTTCCTGCGCAGCCGCAGTGCGCGCCTGGGAAATAACGGAATACTCATCCTGCGCTTCGCGAGAAATATTGTAACGACTAGCCACCGTTTCTGCAGTGTCCAGCATAGGCATGTGAATCAAAGGCGCGTGCTTCATCGCCAGCGGGTCTGCAACACGGTGAGCATTAAAGTGCTCGTTTTGAATCAAGCTAATACTCTCACAGCCCCCCGCAATAACAACTGACGATCCATCGTTAGTTATGTTATTAGCGCCGATAGAAATAGCCATCAAGCCGGATGAGCACTGACGGTCAACGGTCATACCAGAAACAGACACCGGCAAGCCAGAAGCCATAGCCGCTTGACGACCAAGATTCATCGTCTGAGTACCCTGCTGCATCGCTGCACCCATAATGCAATCATCTATCTCTGCTGGGTCAACACCAGCACGAGCAACTGCTGCAGTGATAGCGTGTGAGCTCATAGAAGGTGACTGAAGATTGTTAAATGCACCGCGAAATGCTCTACCGATTGGGGTGCGCGCTGCTGAAACGATTACTGCTTCTTTCATAATGATTTCCTTAGTTTAAATTTATATTAAATGTTTCTGGTTTCAATAAATAGAAAATTAGCCTTGAAGAGCTGCCATCGCCTTCATGACAAACTTTTCTGTTTGCTTACCGCCTGATTCAAGCGCTTTATGGTCGGCTGTATCTGATAGCTCACCCCACTTAGACACGATTACATCGGGGTTTTGGTTCTCTTTAGGCAGAAAAATGCCATCGGTCTCATACATGTTAGCGGTGGCGTAGCCACCTGCACCGGCACACAAGATAGTCCTAGTTGGAGCGCTTTCATCGCACAATACCAAAGCGCCAGCGGACACTGATTCAGCAGTCATAAGATCAAGTACCGCAGCCGGCAAAAGATCTTCGGTCATTCGCGTACCTGCAGTAGGTGCCAAGGCATTAACATGGATATTGTTTTTACCGCCCTCCAAGACCAAGGTATTCATAAACCCAAGGACCGCCATTTTTGCTGCGCCATAGTTAGTCTGCCCGAAATTACCATACATACCGCTAGCAGAGGTGGTCATGACAATACGGCCATAATTCTGCTCGCGCATAATTTCCCACACTGCTTTTGTACAGTTAACCGAACCCATAAGATGGACATCCATCACCAACTGGAAGTCCGCTAGGTCCATTTTGCTAAATGACTTATCACGCAATATACCGGCGTTGTTAATAAGAATATCAACCCGACCCCATTTGGCCATTGCTTGGCTGACCATATCCTGCACTTCGTCAAACTTAGCAACATTGGCGCCATGGGCGAAAGCTTCCCCGCCAGCGGCTTCGATCATACTAACCACTTCCATGGCAGCATCTGACGAGGCACCTGTGCCGTCTCGTGCCCCACCCAAGTCGTTTACCACAACTTTTGCTCCGCGATCAGCAAGAGCCAATGCGTGAGAGCGACCTAGACCATTACCAGCACCGGTCACTATCGCTACTCGTCCTTCAAAATTAATACTCATCTTCTCCTCCATAGGACTCTTTTAAAGAAAACCTTAGTTGGCCATCTGTACACTTAACCATTCAGCAACGAGCGCTGGTTTATCACCGCCCTCAATCTCAACAGACACCTCAATTTTAAAATCAAACTGTCCGGGCCGCTTTTCAGTAATATCGGCGATTGTGGCGTGACAGCGAATTTTACTACCCACACGGACTGGAGCAACAAAGCGGACCTTGTCAAACCCTTTGTTAACGCCCATATAAATACCTTCAATCACAAGGTTAAAACTCTCTGAAAAATAGGACAGCATAGACAGGGTGAGAAATCCGTGTGCAATGGTGCCACCAAAAGGTGTATTAGCCGCGGCAACCGGATCAATGTGAATAAACTGCCGGTCAATAGTGCACTCGGCGAACTCATTTACCTGCTCCTGCGTCACTTCAAACCATTGTGTCGGTTCGCAAACATGACCTATGTACTGTTCAATCTCTGTTTTTTTAATCATTTGTGGCATTGTCTTTGTCCTCTTCTCGTCTAGATGCTAGCTCCCAGCATAGTTACTATGATGCCGAAGATAAAACCATGTTCGGCCATAGAGGGATTTACCCTCGGCCAGTTGGATCTATCTTGTGCGCGAATTACGACGGGCGATGTTATCACGAAACCAATTTCCAATAGAAATGTAACATTGACCGCTTAGTACCCCCATCAAGGCAGACATTAAATCACGCTTACATTATGACATTGCCAATGCCATAATGTAAGCCTCAGGGCAACCCCAGTCTATGAACTAAACTTCTCGACCTTTAGATACTTAACGAAGGAGCGACATTTCGACAGCGGGGCGCACATTTTCCATATAGACCTCCACTGAGGTCGCGTAATTTAGGGTACAAACAGCCTTTCACCTCAGATGGGTATTTGGGCTTGCTACACCACTAAAAACGTCCAAGCATAAACCTCAACAGCTCATGCTTGGACACATCGTTCTTTACATTAACGGCAATTTACCGGTTTTATTAATTCCCTTGATTTTCGTTAGTCTGCTCCGTGCATCATTTTGCTAATGACCGGTGATATCAATAACATCAACACGGCTATCGCAATAGCAATAATGCCAACTTGAGTGTACACCTCGATGTAACCGGCTTTTGCCGCAGCAACATTAGTCATCTGCCCGCCAATCGTTTCTGCACCAGTGGTTCGTGCAATTACGCCCGCCAAGAAGTTAGACAACCCAGAATAAAGGAACCAGGCACCCATGGTCATGCCGACAATTCTAGCTGGCGCCAGCTTAGTCACGGCTGAAAGGCCGACCGGCGACACCATTAATTCACCCATAGTGTGTATCCAATAGATCAAGAAGATGAAGATTACTGGTGTTAGACCCACTTCGCCAGAGCCCTTCATGCCAGCCACCAAGGCTAAGAACCCTAAACCTGCCATAGCCACACCCAGTGCAAACTTCACTGGTGTTGACGGATTAAGTTTGCGCCTAGCAAGCCATATCCACAGCCAAGCCATAATGGGTGCAAACATAAAAATAAAGCCGGCATTCAATGACTGGAATACAGGCCCAGGAACAGACCAACCGAGCATTTCTCGATCGACTAAGCGAGCCGTAAACAGATTCAATGATGAACCTGCCTGCTCAAAAAGCGCCCAGAAAGGGATTTGAGCTAGAACAAAGTAGACTGCCGCCAGCATTCGTGAACGCTCATCGCCCTTAAGGTGAATAAAAGCGTGACTGACCAACCAGAGAAACATCAGAATGCCCACAGGCCCTAAGATGCCGCCAACCAATTCCGCATTCATCACCAGCAGCATAGAGACTGCAATAATGGCCAAACCAACCGAATAACATAGCCACTCCACGTTAATGCCGAGAAACACTTTCTCTTTTAATTTCTCTGGATTCGGTGGCTCAGCCTTACCTTCAAGCCAGCTCTGGCAGGAAAGAAAAACAACCAGACCAAAAAGCATTCCTATACCTGCCAGACCAAAACCGTATTTCCAACCGTGCACGATACCTAAATAGCCACAGGACAGAGACGCCAAAAATGCGCCCATATTGATACCCATATAAAAAATGGTGAAACCCGAATCCCTGCGAGTATCACCAAAGCCGTAAAGTGAGCCAACAATGGTAGATATGTTGGCTTTCAAAAAGCCAACACCTGCGATGATTAGCGCTAACGACAAATAGAGAATATTTAGATATTTCTCTTCCGTCTCTACGGTCAAGGTGAATTCATCGCGATCAATACTCGCAGGAAGACCAACAGATTCAGGACTGGCGATATCCATAGTGGTCTCAGTAAAATTGACGTACGAGGCGCCAAGATCGGTAACAATTTGCTGGCGCGCATCGCCGCCACGGGCATCGAGAACGATTTCGTACTGATTCTCGCCATGGGTTAACAGTTGCTTAGCGCCATCCCCCTCAAAGGTCATTCCAAAATGGCCAAAGGTAAGCAGGATTGCGCCAAACGTAACGGCTTTACGCGCTCCCAAATATCGATCTGCCAAGGATCCGCCAATAATGGTCATTACATAAACCAGCGCACCATAAGCACCATAAAGCACACTGGAGCTTTCATCGGACATTAAAAAATGCTGAGTCAGGTAGATAATGAGCAATCCACGCATTCCATAAAACGAAAAACGCTCCCACATTTCTGTTAAAAACAAGATAACTAGGCCCCGCGGATGCCCCATAATGGTTTTCTCAACGCCCTTACCGGCCGGTGGTAGTGCTGTTTCCATAGTCTTGATCCCTAAGATTTATTTTGATTATATTTATTTAACTAATCTTGCACATATAAGATTGTGTAAATTGCGAAAACCATACCACAGACTAGCGCAACGGTTAAGCGCCTGTGGCACCTAAAGGCACACCAAAGTACAATATTCTTTATCCGCACAGTAGTTAATGCACTAAAGCACCTAAAGGACACTTAAAACGATGAAGGATTTGAGTAAAACCCAGGCACTATTTTTAGATAACAAACCAGAATTTCTCGACATCCTTGGCTTTACAAAGAGCTCATTTAACAACGAAACCAACGTGTACTCATGCACCTTTGAACCCTCAGAAATGCTAACCCACTCCAATGGCACCATTGTTCAAGGTGGTTTTATCGCGGGCATGCTCGACGCAGCAATGGCTCAATACATCCTTCACCTGTATGAGTTCAAGGTTACCCCCTTAACCCTCAACATTGACGTTACCTATTTGTTACCCTGTAGACCAGCAGAAGTTCAGGTGACATCAAAAATACTAAAAGCAGGCAAAAGTATCGTATTTACCAGTGCAGAGTTATTTCAAGATGGAAATTTGATAGCGACGGCATCAGCGACCAACAAGCTAGTTTCGCACACTCAAAAGTAAATTAAATTTTAATATAATATATTTATCAATAGTTTAAATGCTTTAATTAATCTAATTTATAGTAATTTCAATTTTACCGCATTCTTTTTTGGCGCCTAATCTATACCGATTGGCACCAATTAAAAAGACGTACAATTAGCGGCTAGATAAGGTTGAACAAAGTAAAGGGAGATCGTAATAATGACAGAGCACCAAGGTATTGAAAGTGGAGAGCTATCAGATTTTCGTAAAGGCGTCGCTGATTGGATAAAACACAACACCCCTGCAGATCCGGGCTTCCTGCTCCCCCAAACATTTATGGAAGTAGGCTCAGAGCAAGTTCTCAGCTTTCTTCGCGAATGGCAACACAAAGTATGGTCGTCAGGCTATCTAGGCATGGCATGGCCCAAAGAGTACGGTGGTGGCGGCATGCCCCGTATTTTTCAACAGATTGCTGACGAAGAAATGAAAAAAGCAAGAGTACCTATCTGCTTTAATGTGATTGGTTTGGGCTGGGCTGGGCCGTTAATCATTGACACTGGCACAGATTTTGAGAAAGAGACCTACCTTAAGGGCATTCTTAGTGGAGAGGATATTTGGTGTCAGGGCTTCTCTGAACCCAACCATGGTTCTGACCTGGGCAGCATTCAAACCCGGGCCGAACGTGATGATAATGAATACATCATTAACGGCAGTAAAATCTGGACCACCATGGGCAACTATGCCAAGTATATGATTTTACTGGCGCGGACTGACTCCCAAGCTGAACGCCGATATAACGGTCTTTCCTTTTTCTTAGCGCCGATGGACGCTAAAGGTATTACCACCTCCCCTATTCAAAAACTCACCGGTGATTATGGCTTCACTGAGACTTTCTTTGACGATGTGCGAATCCCCGCAAGCTGCCTGATGGGTGAAGAGGGTCACGGCTGGAGAATTGCGATGCAGACACTGCAGTATGAGCGCGGAGCAGAGGCCGGTGCGGCTGGAGGTGTAGCTATCCTTTCAACCGTGATGAATGATCTATTGCGTATCGCTAAAGATGTGCAGCGCGATGGCGAACCACTCATGCAAGACCCCGTGACGCGTGATAATTTGGTTAAGTTCCTAATCGAGGAACAAGCACTATATCTCGCCGAGAATCGTGTGAAAATTCCAGCGCTTTGCGCTGATTACCCCAACTCTGTCGCCTTATCTACCAAACTTCGTGGGACTGAGTTCTTTCGACGTATGCGCCAATACGCACTAACCCTGCAAGGAGCCTCTAGCGCGCTCTATGTCGGTGATGAAGACGCTGTTGAAGGTGGCTTTTGGCAACGCGCATACATGAATAATTTCTCGACTACTATTGGTGGCGGTACCAGCCAAATTCAAGCCAATATCATCGGCGAGCATGTGCTCGGCCTACCCAAGGACTAGAGGAAGCGACCATGACAAGAACAGCAAATCTCTCAATCGAGTTCAGTGACGAACAGGCGATGATTCTGGCCAGCGCGAAGGACTTCTGTCGGGATAAATCAGATATTAATGCAGTGCGCGCCCTACTAAAGTCAGACACAGGCTTTAACTCTGACGTATGGAACGAAATGATCGCTCTTGGATGGACTGGATTATACTTGCCAGAGCAACATGGCGGCTCCGAAATGGGTATAGGTGCAACTATACCGCTGGTAGAAAGCATGGGCCGACATCTGCTCTCTACGCCTTTTATTTCATCAACTATCGCAGCTCAGGCCATTATGCGCGGCGGCAGCGAAGAGCAGCAGGCGAAGTGGCTACCAGCGCTTGCGAAAGGCGCTATTGGCACTATGGCATTGCTTGACAATGAAGATTGGGGAGCTACTGACACCAGCTGTCTACTCAGCACTGAGGGCAATAACTTTACTCTACAGGGTAAAAAGCTATTAGTTAACGATGCCGCTGTCGCAGATTTCTTTGTGGTACTTACCAAGTACCAGGATTCAATAGCCCTTGTGGTTGTTGAAGCCACTCAGCTAGCCAATAATGCGATCAGCAACAGAACTTTGGTCGATGAAACAAAGCGCGCTGCTAACGTAGATTTTACCGGTGTCACCATAGAGTCTGCGGCTATTCTTGCCAAGGGTGCTGAAATACTTCCCGATGTTCGCCTAATAGGTGCCCTGTTAATCGCCGCAGAAGCCACAGGATGCGCAGCTGCCGCACTAGACACTGTGGTTGACTACCTTACAACCCGTAAGCAGTTCGGCCGTCTAATTGGCTCTTATCAATCCTTAAAGCACCCCACGGTGGAGATTCTTATCCAAATGGACTCCGCAAGAACACTCATTTACCACGCCGCGACGTTAATTGGGGATGGTAAGCTCAGTGAAGATACCGAGATTGCTTGTCGCATGGCAAAGGCACAAGCCGCAGAAGCGCTATCCTTTGCAGGCGATCGAGCGGTGCAATTTCACGGCGGAATGGGCTTCACCTACGATTGCGATGCCATGCTTTATATTCGCAGAGCGCAATGGTCACAGCATCAATACGGTGACCCTCAGCACCATAGAAAGCTATTAGCAAGCCTGTTGCTTGACTAGCCTAGGGATAACCCTCCTGGGTCATCAGCTTCACTAGGAGGGCCTTGGGTTAATTACTCACAAAACTTTGCTAGAGAGTTCGTCATCATTCATATCCACAACAATAAAGCGCTTTCCAGTCTTATTGCATGTTGATGGCTTTCACAAAGGCTGGCCGAGACTCTATATTTTTAATATAGGCTTTAATGTTAAGCATCTCATCGGTCACACAACCATTTCTGTTGGCCATAAAGCATGCATGACCCAGCATTATATCGGCCGCAGAGAAATCGCCTACCAGATAGTCTTTTCCCTCTAGGGTTTCATTAATAGGAGCTAAGGATTTTGTCAGCAGATTTTCTGCTTGCCTTAAGGCATTCGGATCTCTGCGCTCTGGTGGCAACAAAAACTTTTGCACAACAATCTGATTCATAGGCGGCATGACCATGCCCTCGCAGTAATGAAACCATTGTAAATACAGAGGGAATTCATCCGCGTCGACCGAAGGTTTTAAGCCCCCATTAATATGTCGCTCAAGAATATAATCGATTATTGCACCTGATTCATAAAGGGAAATGTCGCCGTCTTCCAGCACCGGCACTCTACCCAGGGAATGTCTTGCTCTATGTTCGCTTGATTTTAGCCCGTCCTTAGTAAAAGGCATGCTATTAACCTCGTATTCTAGGCCTAGCTCTTCTAATAACCACACCACTCGCCCTGCTCGAGTCCCTGCCACAAAGTGAACCTTTAGCATTCAATCTCTCCTTAGTTATTAACTTAATAAAACCGTCATAGGTATTTTTCCGTTATGGATAGCGCTCAACAAACCTCTTTATCTCATCAAACGCCTCTGCGGCTGCGGGTAATTCTGGATAAAACATTTGCCATACATGCGGCATATCCCCCCACAATTGCAGGGTTGCATTCGAGCCTGCGCCACATGCTTTATTAACGTAACGGCGGCCATCATCTCTTAATATTTCTGCGTCGCTGGCCTGCACCAGTAATGGAGGCAAATCGTTAAGTTTACCTAACAGTGGTGAAACTACCGGATCACAAGGGTTATATCGGGCAATAAAGTACCCACCCAACATAACCAGCCAGCGTGGTACTTTTGAGAGTCTTTTTGCTAGGGGTTTTAGCATAACGTCTGAATGCAGATTAGCTTTAATACTGGGGTTAACCATGCGCATATCAGTGACTGGTGACAGTGCGATCGCGGCATTGGGGGCCCTGCGCTCAGTGTCGCGCGCCCACGCCAATAGTGACAGCGTTAGGTTGCCACCGGCTGAGTCCCCCGCTACATAAACGGATACTGCCGTTGATTGCCCGTCAGGGCCGTTGGCCAAAAGCCAGTCATAGGCGATACGGCAGTCTTCTACGCAGTCCATTCTCTTGTGCTCGGGCATTAGACGATAGTCAATGGCTAATACTGCGCTGTTAGTGATCTCTGAGAGTTTACTGGTGATTACTCGATGGCTTTTGGGGCTGCCGGCTATAAAAGCACCACCGTGAATATACAAAAACCGACGGTTAGTATCGGCCCCCGGAGCTACAACCCATTCAGCAACCACTCCGCCTGCGTTAGCTTTAGTGCAGGCACTAATAATGGGTATGTGGCTGCGAAACTCATCCATGACCTTGCGGAGGTATTTTGCACGCTGCTTCCACGGCATCGCTTCTGATCCGCCAGAACTACCCCTTAGTTGGCTATAAATGGTCTTTAGGGCGTCCGCGTTGATCGCTAGGATTTTGGGGTCGGTAAATGCAAAAACCTTCCCAGAAGGAAGGTCATAATGAGCAAGTTTATCTTTTTGCAGCCGTATGTAGCCAATCACAAACACAATTGCAATGACCGCAATAACGACCAGCGCCATGGTTAGGCTGAGTAACTTAGCTGATTAAACGCCTTCTGATGGAAATCACCATCACCATAGCTGGTGTTAATCATCATTAGCCGCTTAACGTAGTGGCCAATGTTCAGTTCGTCAGTCATACCAATGCCACCATGTAGCTGAATCGCTTCTTCTCCGATAATCTTACCGTAGCGCGCCACTGTAGCTTTTAAAGCATGTACTGTTTTAGCTAATGCAACTGCGTCGGTTTCACCTTCGGCAACACTTTTTGACTCACAAAGACCCCGATAAAGCATAGACTTGGTCTGTTCGCAGCCCATAAAGGTGTCGACCATTCGGTGCTGTAGCACTTGGAAGGAGCCAATGGGTGCGCCAAACTGCTGGCGAGTCTTGGAGTACTCTACGGTCAACGTATTGAGCGTTGCCATAATGCCCAGAGCTTCTGCAGATAAACCGATTAAGATTTGCGGCATGACCTGACCGATGAGATCCATGCCCTCACCCGCTGCGTTGAGCAATTGACTCTGATCAACTGCAACATCCGTTAAGGTCAGAGTAGCTGCACCCTGGCCGTCCATCATTTTATAGGCTTTTACGTCAACCCCCGGTGCTGTTGCGTCAACTAAAAACAGGCTTACACCACTGTGGTCAAACTGTTCGCCGCTAGTACGTGCAGTCACCACAAACTTGTTGGCTGTGCCGCCATTGGCTACTACCGTTTTTACGCCGTTTAAGGTGTAGCCATCGCCAGTGGCGATTGCCGTCGTGGATACGTCACTCATCTCATAGCGTGACTGAGGCTCCATGTAGGCAAAGGAACCTAGGCAATCTCCTTCAATAATACTCGGAATGACCTGCTCTTTTAGTGCCGCGTTAGTTGAAGCGGACAGCAGGCCACCAAACACCACAACGGTAGAGGCATAGGGCTCAACCATAATGCCTTTGCCCATTTCTTCCATCACGACCGCTATGTCCACAACATTACCACCAAAACCGCCGTATTCTTCAGCGAAAGGCACTGACAACCAGCCAAGCTCGGCAAACATTGTCCAAAATTCACGGCTGATACCGTCGTCTGATTCAATAATGCCGCGGCGTGTGTCAAAATCGTACTGCTCACGAACAAAGCGCGAAACGCTGTCTTTGATCATGGTCTGTTCTTCGGAAAACTCAAAATTCATACGTCAACTCCTGAAATCTTTTTAGGGCTATAAACAGATGTTTTATAGGCCGAGAACGGCTTTGGCAATTACATTTCGTTGCACTTCGTTAGAGCCACCGTAAATAGTCGCTGCGCGACCGTACATGTACTTGCCGCGTGCTTCAGCAGCAAAATCATGTCCAAGCTCGTCGCAGCTGAGATCGCCGGCCAATGCGCCGCCGTAGTTAGCTGCCAGTTGCAATTGTAGCTCGTGAATGGCTTGGCTGATCTCAGTGCCTTTGATTTTCAACAGCGAAGATTCAGGCCCCGGCATCCCGCCGGCTGCCATTGATGCAAATACACGTAGCTCGGTGTATTCCAGCGCCATAAGCTCCATCTCAATGTCTGACATACGCATTTGGAAGACTGGGTCTTCGATCATCGGCTTGCCGCCATTAATCTCGGTAGTAGCGCGTTGTTTAAGGCCTTCAAGCATGCGCTTGGAGTCAGCAACCTCTGCCATACCAGTGCGTTCGTGGGCCAAAAGGGCTTTAGCATACGTCCAGCCTTTGTCCTGCTCACCAATAAGATTTTCGGTTGGGACTGCAACGTCTTCAAACAATACCTCGTTGAGGCTGTGCTTGCCGTCGATGGTCACAATCGGCTTAACAGTAATGCCTGGGGTGTTCATATCGATCAGCAAGAAGCTAATGCCTTCTTGGCGACGAATGCCTTTAGAGGTCCTTACCAAGCAGAAAATCCAGTCGGCATACTGAGCAAAGGTAGTCCAGATCTTACGGCCGTTAACTATGTAATTGTCGCCAGCATAGTCAGCTGATGTACTTAATGCCGCCAAGTCTGACCCGGCGCCCGGCTCTGAATAACCCTGACACCACCAATCGTCGCTGCTGAGTATGCCTGGCAAGAAGCGAGCTTTTTGCTCTTCGCTGCCAAACGTGTAAATAACTGGTGCAACCATTTTTAAGCCAAACGGAACCACGTCAGGAATACCCGCTAACCCTCGCTCGGTTTCATAGATAAACTTTTGCGTGCTAGTCCAGCCTGTGCCGCCATATTCCTTGGGCCAGCCTGGTGCTATCCAGCCTTTGGCATGCAGCTTTTTTTGCCAGCCAACAATGGCGGCCTTGTAGTCAGTGGCCGCGTTATCACTTAGGCGAGTCGATGCAGCACCCTCGTATTCGGCGGCGAAAAAATCTCGAACTTCATCACGAAATGCAATGTCTTCTGCTGAAAATCGAATATCCAATTGCGTAGCTCCTTTGCTATAAATACTTATAGGCACTGTAAGTTATGGCATTATATAGGTCAATACTTTGCGGGGCCTTTAAAGCGGCCGGCTGGTCACACTAGCGGCTTAAAATCAAATCTCGCACTTTTATTTCTTTCACCCCCCAACTGGATAACTACCTTCAGCGATGCCTTCGTCTGTAAATAGTTCCCATCCATCTGAATGGCTGGCAGGCATACTAGATCGCCGCAGCTAAATAACTGGCCTGGTTAATGGCCGCTTTGGCATCTAATTCTGACGCTTCAAAAGCACCGCCAATCAAACTGGCTTCCATACCCATGGCAGTAATTTCATCAAATAGGCCGCGCTTGGGTACCTGGCCTGCGCAAACAATGACGGTGTCGACCTCAAGCAGCTCAGGCATGCCATCAGTGCTGATATGTAAGCCCTGATCGTCAATTTTGTGGTATTCCAGACCATTGAGCATTTTTACGCCCCGCTGAGCCAGTGATATACGGTGCGTCCAACCGGTCGTTTTGCCTAAACCACGGCCCACTGGGCTAGATTTGCGCTGCAACAGGTAAACCTGACGGTCGGCTTTAGCGACCTGAGGCACAACGCCCGTGACGCCACCGCGCGGATGGTTTTCAAAATCAATGCCCCACTCTTTGGCAAATACGTCTCGATCAAGCGCACCAGAGACGCCGCTGTGCATAATGAGCTCTGATACATCAAAGCCAATACCGCCGGCACCCATGACGGCAACTCGCTTACCGACCTCACAGTTACCGCGAATCACGTCGATGTAACTCACCACACTGGGATGATCGATGCCTTCAATGTCTGGGGTTCGAGGGGTAATGCCCGTAGCCACGACCACGTGATCAAAGCCGCTCTGCTTGAGCTGTTCTGCTAATACCGTAGAATTCAGACGGACATCGACATTATGTATTTCTAGCATGCGCCTGTAGTAGCGTAGTGTTTCAAAAAACTCTTCTTTGCCTGGCACCCGCTTTGCCAAATTAAACTGTCCACCAATTTCACTGGCCGAATCAAACAAAGTGACATTGTGGCCACGCTCTGCGGCAACTGCCGCGTAGGACATCCCGGCCGGACCTGCACCGATGACCGCGATCTTCTTGGGCGCTGCAGTAGGCTGGTAGTTGAGCAGAGTCTCGTGGGCGGCCCTGGGGTTAACCAAACAGCTTACGGACTTGCCCCCAAAGGTATGATCTAAACAGGCCTGATTACAGGCAATACAGGTGTTAATTTCGTCTTCACGACCCTCAAAGGCTTTGTTGACCAAATCAGCATCCGCGAGCATCGGACGCGCCATAGACACTATATCCGCGTGGCCGTCGACCAATACCTGCTCGGCAACATCGGGCATATTGATGCGGTTGCTGGTGATAGTTGGAATGTTTAATTCTTTTCGCAAACGACCGGTAACACCTGCAAAGGCCGCTCTTGGCACCATAGTTGCGATAGTAGGCACTGTAGATTCATGCCAGGTAAAGTGGGTGCTAATAATGGTGACACCTGCTTTTTCCATTTCTTTGGCTAGCAACACAACTTCGTCCCACGACATGCCACCTTGTAGCATATCCATGGCGGCAATGCGGAAGATCAGTATGAAGTTTTCACCCACCTCTGCTCGACAGCGGCGCATGATTTCTAA
>TARA_B110000902_G_scaffold59964_1_pt1 | contig 13872 bp, 14 predicted proteins | sample TARA_B110000902 | Tara Oceans TARA_B110000902 (sample SAMEA4398009) | marine metagenome | biome: Polar Biome; feature: [SRF] surface water layer (ENVO:00010504); material: water (ENVO:00002006), including particulate matter (ENVO:01000060) such as... | depth 5 m | reverse complement strand
ACGTTGGCCCTCGCTGTTAAAGAATGAAAAAAATAGCCGATATCGAAGTAAAGGAACATTGCTGCGGTTTTTTAGCAAATATCGATGCTAAAAAAACGACATTGGTGACAAAGTACAGTAGCTTGCTACTGCTATATTGCTCCGAATAGGACCGTTAACACTCGAGCCAGATAGAACGGCTTTGGTGAATTGATGGCGCCGAATGACGTCTTCGCTAGCGCCTGGTTATCATTAAGCCTACTGAGTATAAATGATTATTCAAATAAATCTTCACGCGACTTTTACGATAATTTATCGAGAGTGCGCAGGCTTTACGCAAAACGGTAAAGTCTGTGATGATTAAACGATGGCCGCAATTGATTCTGTTAATACTGTTGCCAACCGGTGAAAGACATCGCCAGCTTCCCGTCTAAATGGTATTTCCCGGGGGTCAACCACTTTGGTTCAATTGGAAAGATATTAACATGCTCCCTCGGGGGGTACTCGTCAGTATCTAATGGACGGTGAAAAAGACCCAAGCTGTAAGCCCTAGGCATCCTGCGGCATCGCCTAGAGCGGCGAGGGTAGTGTGATTTGAATGATGACAGTAAGTGGAATTAAATAATCTGGATACTGTGGTCGAGATTTCAGCAATTCGAGGGTTTTGTCATAGTGCTGGCTGCTCCAATAGCTGCAACCACGACGTACGCCAGGTAGACTGCAGCCAAATACGGCTTTTCCCCGACAAGTCGCGTACTATATACTGCTTTTCGACAGGAACAGATAGGCTTCCGTGGTCGAATTTCGCCCATCAACAATTTGTATTTATTAGGACACCGATCATGCTGGATAGTCGCCCTCTATTGCTTGCTACAGATTTTCCGTTGATTAAGCGTGCAAAATTGGAAACCCTACAGGTTAACCTGGGCTATAAATGTAACTTGTCCTGCATGCATTGCCATGTCAACGCCGGTCCTAGTCGAACGGAGGCGATGGACAAAGAAACGATCGATCTGATCCTTGAATATATAGATCAGAATACCATTACCTCACTTGATTTAACGGGGGGTGCTCCTGAGATGAACCCGCATTTTCGTTATATTGTCAGCGAGGCGAGAAAGCGAGGTGTTGAGGTTATCGATCGTTGCAATTTAACCATATTGTTGGAACCGGGCTATGAGACGCTGGCACAATTTTTAGTAGAACAGCAGGTAACAATAACGGCTTCTCTGCCTTGTTACGAGGAAGAGAACGTTGAAAAACAACGGGGGAAGGGCGTTTACGCAGAGAGTATTGAAGCATTGCAGATGCTGAACAGTTTCGGTTACGGCATTGACAAAAATTTACCGCTAAATCTAGTGTTCAACCCGATGGGCACAGATCTTCCGCCCCCACAGCAGCAGCTGGAGTTGGATTATAAGCAGCAGTTGCAGTCACAGTTCGGCATCGAGTTTAATCAACTGTATACCATTACTAATATGCCAATCAGTCGCTTTGGCAGTGTACTCATAGCTCATGGCGAGTTTGATAACTATATGGATCTGCTGAAAGATAATTTTAGTGTCGACAATCTTTCGACGGTCATGTGCCGAAATTTAATCAGCGTCGATTGGCAGGGTTTTGTCTATGACTGTGATTTTAATCAAATGCTGGAAATGCCGTTAGTTGCGGGTGCCAGCATCAGCAAGAAAACACATTTATCAGATTTACTGCAGACGGATATCTCAGGGAATGAAGTCCAGATAGGCGATCATTGTTTTGGTTGCACGGCAGGCCAAGGCAGCAGTTGTAGCGGCGCGCTTAATGATTAACGGTTTTTGTGAGAACGAAAAAAAGCCGTTAGTTAGTGTCATTGTTCCAGTGCTTAATGAATCTCTAACGATCAAAAAATGTCTACAGCAGTTTAGGGAACTGAGAAACGAAGCTTTAGAAATTATTGTGGTGGATGGTGGTAGTGCTGATGACACAGTCGCGCTGTCTGCACCGCTCGCAGATCGTGTTCTGATATCGGGAGATTGTCGCTCTGCGCAAATGAATGCTGGGGCAGCGGTCGCTGGCGGTCAGTGGCTTGTCTTCTTGCATGCGGATACTTTCATCTTTTCACGGTTTGATTCTTTTCTCAATCATCTTGCTGCGACTAAAAGTCACTGGGGGTTCTGTCGTATTAGGCTCAGTGGCCGAAGGTGGGTATTTCGAGTGATCGAAACAGCGATCAATTGGCGCTCGCGTCTGACCTCCGTTGCCACAGGAGATCAGATGATTTTTGTTCGCAGGGCGGTCTTCGAACAATTGGGTGGATTTCCTGCGATACCACTGATGGAGGATATTGCCATCAGCAAAAAATTACGACCACTGTCGGGACCATTAGTCTGGGCTCGCCCTGTTATAACCTCCAGTCGGAAATGGCAACAGAACGGCGTATTGAAGACTGTGTTTTTAATGTGGCGATTACGCCTCGCTTATTTTTTTGGCGTGAGTCCGGAAAAGTTGGTCAAGGAATACTATGACTGAAAACAGTCGTAATAGATGTCTGTTAGTTTTTGCTAAGGCGCCAGTTTTAGGACACGTAAAAACTCGCTTACAGCCAATCTATTCTCCGCAACAGTCGGTAGACTTGCATAACCAGTTAGTTAACGGCTGTTTGCGGATGGCTGCCACGGTAAGCGACTGTGTTACTGAGCTTTGGGTTGGAAGCGCGCACCACGGGTGGAGTGATTTGTCGCACTGTTATCAGTTCGATATTTTACAACAACAGGGAGAGGATTTGGGCGATCGCATGTTACATGCTTTCCAGCAAACGCTGACCACTGCGCATAAAGCCATTCTGATCGGGACCGATTGTCCTTTTATCACTCGGAGCTATTTGCTTGATGCGTTTGATAAGCTTGATGAATACGATGTTGTCATTGGGCCTGCGGAGGACGGTGGATACGTTTTGATTGGTTTGACGGCTGAACAATCAGACTTGTTTACCGGTATTAGCTGGGGAAGTGATCGGGTATTGACTGAGACTGTCGAAAAAATCAAAGAGCTTGAATTGAGGTATAAACTGCTACCAACGTTACGAGATATTGATCGCCCCGAGGACGTTGTCTATTGGCAATCCCAACAATCACCCCTAGACCTGTGAGGGTTGGCTTTGCCGTCCTGCATAACTATATGCCTTGAGTTTGCGATATTGTCGAAGGTGGAAACAGCGCTATTTCTTAATGCGCTTGTTGTTGGCAGTGATTGCTTGGCGGCGAATTCCAGAATCAGTGATTGACTGACTATTTACGCCGCCAATGATATCGGAAACCATCGACGCTAGAAAATTCAGGTTATCAATGTTGTCATCAACAACAATACGTAAGGGTTGTTCGTTGGTTGGGTAGTTTCCGCAGCTTTCTCCAACGCCGCAAATAATAAAATCATTATCGACGTCGGAACCAGCAAACACAATATATTCACCGTAGGGGACATTATCGAAGACAAACAGGTACTTGCCGTCAACAACGTCGACCTTGATCTGATAGACAAGTTCAAAGGTGTCGGCGTCTAAGAGCAACACAAACAAAAATCCCGCATCTGCAGCATCGTCACTGCCTGTTTCTATCAGCATGGAAATGGGTACTGAGACCTCAGACATATCGTCTAAAGTAAAAGTTATTGTGCCTCCATAGGCGGCATCGGCAAGGCTGCTGCGGTTTACTTGAAGGATATACTCTCCCGTTCCATCTATGTTGCTGCCATCGGCATCAATGGAGAGCCAGGGCAGGGCGTTTGTGATGCTGGCGACACCGGGAGGGGTCTCGCCAACTTTCGAGAGAGTTAGGCTTCGTGAGGTCAAGCTGCTGCCAAAATCCACCCGGCTAGGGGTTACCGCTACAGTACCGGTTACTAGCCCATTTTGTAATAATTGAGCTTGCTGCACTGACTTAAGCGCGTCCATCAAGCCAAAACCATAAAAGTTGTCTTTTCCTGATGTACCAATGTCGTTACTCAAGGCGCCACTTTGTAGGCTGCTGTCGAATTGGCTCGCGGTTAAATCGGGGTAAACCGATTTCATCAGGGCCGAGATGCCAGCTACATGGGGTGCTGCCATTGAGGTTCCCTCCAGGTAGACAAAGCTGTCGACGCCATTAACGTCATCAAATAAAGTACTCAAAACACCGTCCGAATAGCCGTCGCCATTGAGGTCGATGCTGGCATCTCCACCTGGCGCGGCAACATCAATAGAGTCGCCGTAGTTTGAATAAGGGGCCAGATCGCCCGCAAGATCGACAGCGCTCACTGAAATGACATCATCGTAGGCGGCGGGGTAGATCGGCGATGAGCTGCTTTCATTGCCTGCTGCGGCGACGACAATAACCCCGTTGTCATGGAGCTGGGTAAATAATTCCTGACTGGATTGGCTAAACCCCTGACCTCCTAGGCTCAAATTTATGACGTCGGCCGCTACCGGTGGGACAGTTCCGCTATCATTGCTGAGCCCAGCGGCATAACGTATGCCTTGTATGACGTCATAGTTGTTGCCGCCGCCTTTGCCTAACACTCGAACTGGCATAATCTGGGCGCCCCAAGAAATCCCGCTGACCCCATAGCTGTTATTGGAGTCGGCAGCAATAATTCCCGCTACATGAGTGCCATGCCACGAGTTGGGCGACAGATCACTACCGTCACCCGGGTCACTGGGATCATTGTCAATACCATCGCCATCTTGGCTGGTGTCGGTATTGCGAATAAAATCATAGCCGCCAATAAGTTTACCGGTCAGATCTTGATGATTAAGTACTATGCCATTGTCAACAACAGCAACAATGACCGTTCCCGAGGCTGGTGTTCCCGTCGTTAGTTCCCATGCTTGGGGTAAATTGAGTTGTGGGTAGTTCCACTGCAAAGGGTAATATGGGTCATTGGGGACAAGCTGGGCGGTCACTTTATAATTGGGCTCGGCAAAGTCGACGTCGCTGCGCAAACGGAGCTGTTTGATGTATTCAAGAGTTTGCCCAATCGCACTATTTTTTTCTTCCAATACTGTTGCGGTTGATTTTGACCCTCTCGCGAGAGTGTTAACAGAGGTCACATCAAATCGCATTAAGGCAGGGCGTAATATTTCCTGATGAGATAAACCCTGAAGCCGCGGCAACGAACTTTTTGAAGGGCTTGTTGTGCGATTAGACAACTTTGTAACGGCTTCTGGGGTGGTTTGTTTTACGATGGCCTCGCCGGGGATAATGGCGGCACTATTGCCAAATGCGGATACGCCACTGGCCAATGACTGATTGCCCACGTTGAGGATATATTTGCTGATTCCTCGAAAGCTATAAATACGAACGAAATATTGTCCGTCGGCAGGAATGATGACGGATTCATATTCGGTGATTGAATCTGAATAACTGACAAGACCATAGTCGCTGTCATAAAGTTGAAGATCGAGGTCTTTTCCCTGGCGATTATTGGGATCAAAATCAGCCACTCGTAGTGATACAAACTGGTCTTTGAGGAGGTATACGGAATAAAGGTCATAGCGATCAGTATCAACTGAAAAATTGCTGCTTCCTGATATCGGTTCGCCGGTCCCTGCTTCATTAGCAAAACCATTGACAATAACCGGGTTGGTTAGCGGTTGAGCATTGTATGTTTCATTATTGGTCTGGAAGTCGCTACCCAGTATAGTTCTGTTCTGTCTGGAAGGGTCGTTTATGTCGATGTCGACAACAGTATTACTGGCGGCGGAAATAATACCTGACAGAGAAAAAGCTGTCGGCAACGTTAAACTGTCTTGGTTGCCAGCGTTATCGGTGACCGTAAGTGTCGCAGGGAATGAACTCCCTAGCGTATAGGTATGATAGACAATGGCCCCAGCCGCTGTGCTGCCGTCGCCGAAGTCCCACAGGTAGGAGGCAATGGTTGGTGCTGCCGACACTGGGCCCAATACTTCCGATGCCGTTGCATCGAATGTAAGAGCACCGACGCTGACGCCGTTGGGGTCTTCGCTGAGAGTTGCCCTGGCAATAACGACGCTAATATCGACGGTTGTGACAACGGTGTCGGAAGCATTGCTGTTATCAGTGACCCTAAGGCTGGTCGTGTAGCTGCCAGCGTTACTGTATCGATGATTGTTAGTCTGGCCGGTTCCGCTGTTGCCGTCTCCAAAGTCCCAAAGGAATTCCCGAATATTGCCATCGGTGTCTACAGAGCTACTGCCATCAAATGTCACTGTCAGCGAGTCGATCGACGTGTCGATACTGGTCGTGTAACTGGCCGTCGGTGCTATATTTTTAGGGGTTTCGCTGCCGCCCCCGCCGCCTCCACATCCGGTGATGATGGTGAGGAGCGAGACAAGTTGGAATGTACGGCGAGCCGCAGTTTTCATAGTTATCGCTTGGCTGCATTATTTGCCGCTAAATATAGCAGCTAAACACCGGCTGTGTAGCACGACCGTTGAAAAAAATACGAAAAGATAGGGCGCAGGCAAGTGAGTCAATATCTGCGGTGGAGTGCAGGCGGCGGGCGCCTGTATTAAAGGTTGGGTTATCGCGGGAAAATACTCTCGGGTAGGGGGTCCTATGAAGGTGCTCGCTTGCTGAAGATGTGGTGCTCAGGCACTGGTGATCGAGCGGCTGGCTGTACCGGTTTGGGAATCACCCTTGCTAGTATAAAGTCGTGGTTGATTATTCTGTCCTCGAATCGCATCAAGAATCTGGCCGACAACCATGCGAGTGCGTTTGGCAATTCGCTCGTTGACATCATTCATTTGCTGACAGCTGCTCCACAAGGTGGAGAGCTCCTGCCATGATTCAGCCACGTCTGGAGCCTGCGCTCTGGCCTGCGTGAGGGTTGTCGACTCATCAGTAAACCCCGCTTGCTGGAGAAGTTGCTGGCGAAGTTTGGCATGTTGCTCAAGTTGCAGTAGTAGTTGCTTTTTAGGGTTCAGAATTTGCTCAAACTCTGAATAATCGCGTTGTTCTAGCGCCTTGCGTTCTCTTTCTAGCAAGCTCAGTAATTCGGAGGTGACGGGAAGATCTTGTTGTAAGGTTGCTGCCAGATTACTCCACAGCGCTGAATTATTTTGTTCCATTAGATGTGCCTCTGATCGTTTCACTGATTACTTGCATGCAAACACCCTGCCCAGGAGGTTTGTTGCTAACTAGTTTCCTAAAAGTGCTTCTGAGTTCAGTATTTTGTCCGCCAACACTAGGTCATCAACTTTGTAGTCGCCATTGGCTAACGAGGCTTTGATTTGCTCGGCCCGCGCTAAATTAACATCGGGTAGGCTATTGACCTTATCCGCCATGGTTTGCAGTGTTTTGGCCTCATTGCTAAGTTGCACGCCATCGCCGCTTGCCGTTGTTGTTGCTTCCGGCTTTGACGATGATGTTTCAATAGCGCTGGCCGCTGTTTTGCTGCCTTGCTCAGATACAGACTTTGGGTTGGCGTAACCGCCTAAACCATTGATATCTCTAACCATTTTCTTATATCCAGTAAAAGGCGTCTAGCGCCATGTTGGGCAATTGTGAAGCGATCAGTAGGGCTATCGGCAGCTTCGCTAATAACTTTAGCATAGCCCGTCTTCTGCAGGCTGGGTTATTCGATAAATACCGCCTGCTACATCACTATCATGACCTGTCCTTGAGCGCTCACTTTGCCTTCAACAATACGTTTAGATTGACTATTCCTAATGCTGATCTGTTGACCCCTATGGCCATTGGTTAAGGCTATACCGGGTATTTTAACGACCAGGTTGCCAGACCGAGCTGTCATTACCACGGATTCCCCGCGTTTTATGAGCAGCGGTTGCTGTAAATGGGTAGCAATAACTGGGGCGTTCGCCCGCAACGGGCGCTTTGCCTGCATTCCAATGACAGCGTCCGAGCTGACAAAATAGGTGCCGGTAAGCTTACTAATATTCATTTCTCGCATTTCCAGAGACTCTCTGGTGACTATGCTGCCCTTTGCAATAGGAATGATAGTGGTAACAACGGGCTTATACAGGTTAACGTCAACGGGTACGTATAACGACCAAAGGTATTTTTCCGGACAGCTGACACGTATATTGATTCGACCTATGCTATTTTGCGATTTTAACTCTGTGACGAGTGCCTGCGGACAGTCATTCATTGCCAGTCGAGTATCAATAGTATTGATCGTGGTGTCGATACGCACTTGGTCTCCCTGAGTTTTCGCGATGGTAGCAACATGGGTGGTTAAGAATTGCTCGACCTGGCGCTTGATTTCTTCGCTGCCTACTGAGCCGTTTGCCGGCTGGCAAATAGTTGCCAGCAGCCCACTGAAAAGCAGAATAAAAGTACGAATGATCATGATTTTGGCTTATCCTTGGTGCTTAAAGGCCTATTTACCCGGTATAGAGGCTGTCTCCGGATGGTGGTGTCGATAAACTGCCACTCCATTTATGATAATAAATACAAGCAAAATTTATGCCTAAAATAGACGCCTTCAAAATTCTCAGTGACCGATTCGCAGTGTTAGCCGCTACGGTGATTCTATATTGTTGTTTTTAATGTAATGGGCGATGCGGATGTCTCTATGGTAGGTGTTCTCGAAAGCGTTAATCAACGCACTCGCTTGGTTGGGGAGAATCGGCTGGAGCTGCTGTTATTTCAATTAGCTAGCGGCCAGCTTTATGGCATTAATGTGTTTAAGGTCAAAGAAGTCCTGCGATGTCCTGAGTTAACAACGCTACCACACAGCTTGCCAGTGATTAGCGGCGTTGCCCATATTCGTGGAGAGACAATAGCAATTATCGACATGGGTCTGGCAACGGGTCAGCAGCAACGAAGTGACATCGATGACAGCTTCGTGATTATTACGGAGTACAACGGTACGACTCAAGGCTTTCTGGTGCACAGCGTTGACCGAATCATCAATAAAAAATGGGAAGACATTCGTCCGCCGCCCGCGGATATTGGGTCCGGTCATTACTTGACCGCGGTGACGGAGACCGAGGGTAAGCTGGTAGAAATCATTGATGTTGAGCGAATACTGTCGGAAGTCTGTCCCCAGCCAGAGGGGTTTTCTGAGGATATTGTCACTGCTGATATTGCCCGCCTAGCATCGTCCATGCATATTCTGATTGTTGACGATTCGGCCGTTGCATGTAACCAGATAAAACGCTGTGTTGAGGGTATCGGTGTTAAAGCAACCGCGCTGAATGATGGCCGTCAGGCCTTAAGTTATTTGCAGGCATTGGCGGATGAAGGTGTAAATATCGCGAACGAATTTTTGGCGGTGATTTCTGACATAGAAATGCCCGAAATGGATGGTTATACCTTAACGGCGGCTATTCGTGCTGATCCTCGTCTTGCCGATTTGTATGTCGTATTGCATTCTTCTTTGAGCGGTGGATTTAATCAAGCGATGGTCAACAAAGTGGGAGCTAATGCCTTTCTCTCCAAATTTTTACCGGATCAGTTAGCGGCAATTATTGTCAAAAGAGTGGCATCGAAGGGTTACTCCGGGTGAGGAGGATAGCGTTTGATGGTTCATTCCTTGTAACCGATATCGGGGCGTTAAAGCACTCTATTACAGGGGTGGCGGACCGTCTTGGTGAGGGTGACGTCGCGAGTAGGGCTGTTTATGGGCGCTAGGGTTTCCTCCGAGTATAAAGTCTTCAGGGACTATTTGGCTGAGATCAGTGGTATCGTTCTTGGGGACAATAAACAGTACTTGGTATCCAGTCGACTTCATCATTTGATGATTAAATTTCGCCTGGATAGTCTCGGAGCCCTCGTAGAACTGATGCAGCAAGCATCACAACGTCATTTGAGGCAGGCAGTATTAGATGCGATGACAACCAACGAAACACTTTGGTTTCGGGATACACATCCCTTCAATATTTTCCGCGATAAACTCCTGCCTGAGTTTCAACGGGATCAGAAAAAATCTGTCAGAGTCTGGTCTGCCGCGTGTTCTTCAGGCCAGGAGCCTTTTTCGCTGAGCATGCTGGTCGATGAGTATAAAAGTGCGAATCTGGGTGCACCGAGCTACTCGGTAGACATACTCGCGACGGACTTATCCCTGTCGATGATCGACGTTGGTAAAGCGGCAGAATACAATCACCATGCTTTGGGTCGGGGTTTGAGTGCAGAGCGCCAACAACAATTTTTCGATTCGATTGATGATAACAACTGGCGGGTCATTTCCGATGTCCGGCAACGCGTCCGGTTTCAGTCACTGAATTTGATGGATAGCTTTGCCGCACTGGGAAAATTTGAAGTTGTGTTCTGTCGTAATGTCCTTATTTATTTTTCTCCTGAATTAAAAATGAATATCCTGCGCCGTATACATGCGGCATTGCGCCCTAGAGGCTATTTGATTTTGGGTGCTTCCGAAGGTTTGGCAGACGCAAAACAGTATTTCAAAATGGTCCAGTGCAGTCCGGGCATCATTTATCAGGCGCTTTGAAAACTACTGTCCTGAACTTCCCAAGATTAAACACGTTACGATTTTTGCCGCTTGCGTTGCCGTCGCATCGATAAAAGCGGAATTTATTTGCCGTTTTTCTCACCGCCTCCCAAAAAACTCTATATTTTTCAATGATATGCAAATATGGCACGCACTTTGCTGTAGGAGTGATAGTAGTTAAATAAATTGTTGAAAGGTAAGCAGACAATGGCGATTAGTTTTCAAAATGCGCTGGGCATTCATGAAAAAGCACTTCATGTCCGAACGATGCGGGCGGAAGTGTTAGCCAATAACCTTGTAAACGCCGATACCCCAAATTTTAAGGCGAGAGACATCGACTTCAAGAGCGCTCTGAATAGCGAGATGAGTAGCCGGTCTGCCAGCCGAGGTATGGTCGCTACAAATAGCCGGCATATAGGAGGCGCTTCTCAGTCGTATCAGCCTGAATTGTTATACCGCACACCATTACAACCTTCGCTTGATGGAAACACCGTAGAAGAGCAGGTTGAAATGAGTCGGTTTTCTAAAAATATGATGGATTTTCAAGCGAGTTTTCAACTGCTCAACGGCAAGTTTAAAGGCTTAAGCAACGCAATTAAAGGGGATCTCTAATGTCACTGGCCAATGTTTTTGATATTGCAGGCATGGGAATGTCTGCGCAAAGTATTCGACTGAACACCACAGCGAGTAATCTGGCAAATGCGCAGGCGGCCAGTAGTAATATTGACGAAGTATATCGAGCCCGCCATCCGGTCTTTGAAACCATGCGCATGGATATGATGGCGAACAACAACGGCTCAATGCCGACGCTTGCCGATGATGCGTCGATGGGCATGCGAGTGACGGGTATTGTTGAGTCCGACGCGCCATTAGTCCGACGTTACGAGCCCAATCATATTAAGGCAGACGAAGAGGGCTATGTGTATTACCCCAACGTGAACGTGGTGGAAGAAATGGCGGATATGATTTCGGCATCACGTTCATTTCAAGTCAATGTTGAATTAATGAATTCGGCCAAGCAAATGATGCAAGGTCTGTTAAGACTCGGGCAATAGCCCGCGAGCGTTTAACCTTATTATGAAAGTGATATTCGGGCAAAAACAGTTGTCCGTTAATTAAATGAGTGCCACTGCACGCAATAGAGATGGAATGAAAAAATGGCCGATGCAATTTCAACCGGGTTGTTGAGTGAGCTTTCCGCAAGAGAAAAATACGCCCCCGCCAATACCGAAAAGCAAGAGTTGGGTCAGGATGTTTTTCTTGAGCTGATGGTTACTCAAATGCGTAACCAAAATCCTCTGGATCCTCAGGATAATAGCGAGTTTGTCGCTCAATTGGCTCAGTTTAGTTCCGTGGAGGGGCTAGATAAGCTCAATAATACAATGGAAGGTTTTGTCGGCTCATTCCAGTCAAATCAGGCCTTGCAGGCGTCTGCCTTGGTCGGTCGCTCGGTGAAGGTTGATAGTGACACATCCTACCTGGCAGCCGATGGGCGGGTTGCCGGCACTATTGAGCTGCCACAAACTACCGACGACTTGCGCATTGTTGTCTATGACAGCGTGGGCACAAGAGTTGCGGAAGAGCAAATGGGCTCTCAGTCTGCGGGAAGTCTGCCGTTTTCCTGGAATGGTAGCAACGGTCAAGGGGGGCAGCTTCCACCGGGTTATTATCGTTTTGAGGTGCTGGCAAAAATTGATGGCAGCCAAACGCAAATTGGCACCTCACTGAGCGCTAATGTAGACAGTGTCACGGTTGGTGCAAACGGCACCATCAGTTTAAATGTTGCTGGTGTAGGTCCAGTTTCGATGTCGCAGGTAAAAGAGATATTGTAAATTTTTTAAATAGTTGAATTTTAAAATTGGGTTTTCTAGTTGATTGAGTAGGGGTGCATAGTTATGAGTTTTAATACAGCATTGAGTGGGTTGCGAGCAGCGAACACAGATTTAGAAGTGACGGGTAACAACATTGCTAACGCCAGTACCACGGGATTTAAGCGTTCGCGGGCGGAATTCGGCGATGTTTATGCTAACTCGTTAGTGTCGGGTAGTAACACGACCGGTAGCGGTGTGTTGGTCAATTCCATTTCACAACAATTTGACCAAGGTAATATCTCGTTTACCGACAATAGTCTAGACCTGGCAATCAACGGCACAGGATTTTTTGTTGTGGCTGAGTCATCGGGTGCAACCGCGTACACGAGGGCCGGATATTTCGGTATCGATGATGAGGGTTATATTAGCAATAATAGTGGCTCTACTTTGCAGGGCTTTTTGCCTACGGGCACTGGAACTGGCGTTGGTGGAACACCGACTGACTTGCGAGTACAGTCGGGTGATTTAGCGCCTAGTGCAACGTCTGCGGTAGATTTGCTGTTTAACCTTGATGCGCGCGGAGATGCTCCATCGATTTCGCCTTTTAATCCCAACGATGCTGATACTTTCAATAGCTCAACCTCACTGACGCTTTTTGATAGTCGTGGTCAGGCTCAAGTTCTTTCGACATTTTACGAAAAAACAGCGGCAGAAAATGTTTGGAACATGCATGCCTATATCTCTGATGATGCTGGCAATTTGCAAAATGTCATTAGTACGGCGGGTGGCGCCGGAGGTGTTAATCCATTCTTTGAACTGACCTTTGGTACCGATGGTCTCCTTACAGGGACTAATCCTGCCGCGCTAACTATTGATAATTGGAATCCACAGGGCTCGAATCAGTCATCAACCAATGGTAGTACTGCCGTTACCTCTGATTTCCTTGTTAATATTGGGACTTCGACACAGTTCGGTAGTGATTTTTCAATTGCAGCGGTCGATCAGAATGGGTTTGCGACGGGTAAGCTAACCGGTCTGGAAATTAATGCCACGGGGGAAGTTTTTGCTCGCTATACCAATGGTGAGGCTCTTATTTTGGGCCAAGTTGCTATGGCGTTATTTTCCAATGAGCAAGGCCTAAACCCATTAGGGGGGACAGGCTGGTCGCAGTCATTTGAATCAGGCGAACCGGTGGTAGGTGCACCCTTAACCGGTAATTTAGGCGGTATTCAATCCGGTGCATTGGAAGAGTCAAACGTCGACTTATCTGAAGAGCTTGTGCGATTGATCATCGCACAAAGAAATTTCCAGGCCAACGCAAAGACCATTGAAACAGCTGATACGGTTACTCAGGCGATTATCAACATCCGTTAATGACGGGAGTATGGCACCCCGCTGACGGCTGGCGTGTGGCTTTTTAATCACCAACAATGACAAGGCTCTGATCTAGACGTAGCAGTTTAGACCGGGGCTTTTTTTTTGCCGGATTGCAGCCAAAGCAGTCTTTATGAACGGCTGATTTAAGCGCTGAGGTCCAATATCAGTCGGTGTAGACGCCAACAAATACAATTTTCAAATCTCGCTTAACCAAATGCAGATATTTTTAATATTGGCATTCATTTTGCAGTTTCCTTTATAACAGTGAAATGGTCGCTATATTGGCCAATTTAAGACA